>Ga0308157_10000690_pt1 | contig 95382 bp, 89 predicted proteins | sample PhyBR1_FD_201035 | JGI IMG/M metagenome (GOLD analysis project Ga0308157, IMG submission 201035) | Phyllosphere microbial communities from UC Gill Tract Community Farm, Albany, California, United States - DLSLB.R1 | ecosystem: Host-associated > Plants > Phyllosphere > Unclassified | place: USA...
TGCTCGGCGTTGACGTGAGCGTGGCAACCTTCTGTCTCGGCGCGCTTGTCACAGCCTTCCGCTCACTCTCAGCATCCATGCGCAAAGGCGATGACGCCCTGCATTCTCGCATCAATCAGGTGCGGGATGAATATGTGCGCAGGCATGACATGGATATCCAGATGAACCAGCTTCGTGAAAGCGTGCGTGAACTCCGAGAAGAGTTACGCACAGGCCTTCGCGAAACCAACAAGCGTCTCGATCAGATCATTGCCGTCATGGCGAGGGAGAGGGTGTAGGCCCGGCGTTGCGATGCCGGGGGAGGAGACGTGTGGAGTGGAAATCTCTCTCCTTACAAGGGCAGGTTGTCAATGCAACAATTTTGATACACTCCCAAAGTAGCTTGCAGCGGAAATTAAGCCGCCTATTATGACGAAGAGCGCCGCTAGCTTAGGAAGCGTGGGTAGACTGTCAACCCGGCCTTGCAAATGACCGAAATCCTTAGCGTTCGGTAACGACGCTACATTACTTTCAACTTTAGAAATTTCGGTCTCTACGATTTTCATCCCAGCATCGATTTTTATGTGGGTTGTTTCAAACTTGGCATCAATGAGATCAAGACGACTATTAATGCGCACAAGATCGGTCTCGATGCCAACCGCCTTGCCGATGATCTTATCAAGCTTTTCATCCGTACGCTTTGCGAGTGCCTCTAGGGCTGATACACGTGCTTCCATGTCATCAAATGTGCCACCGCCGCCGCCTGTTTTCAAGGGGCGTTTAATTTCTGTGGCCATGACATCGGCCTCTGCCTTTCGCTTTTGCAGCTCTTCCCCAAAATCTACAATGTTATTGCTCATCATCGCGGCTCGCTGATTTGGCAGGGAGATTGTTCAGGTTATTTGCTATTTGAGAAATTGATTGTTGTAGGCCTTCTGCCAATTCAATGAATGACTTTTGTTTCTGCTCATCGGAATAAGCCGCAGATAGCAGTTTCGTCAGATCGCCTGCAATATCGTGCAATAAAAGAAGCTCAATCCATACTTCTGAAATCATTTCAATGGTGGCAGGGGTGGTGTCGCCATTAAATTTCTGCCGAATACCATCGATAAGTGTGGTTGCAATGCCTTTGCTATCTTTTTCCATGCGCCCTCACATTATCGTGCAACAGTACCTTGATCTGATAACCATTTCAGATTCGCTCCTCTATTACAGTCCCGCATAATTGTGATGGAGTGCAGCTTGATGTGCGTGCGTTCTGTCCGCGCTTCGCCACAACCACCAACCAAAACAAAAACCGGCGCTTCAAGCCGCCGGGGTGATCATCGCCGTCATGGCGAGGGAGAAAACATAAAACCCGGGCATTGCATCGCTATACGAGAACAGCCTGAAATTTGGGGCTGGTTTCATAAATAGAACCAAAAAGGTGCGGGCAACGTATGCGGTTTATTCAATGTTTTCATGGCATCAAATGTGAATAAGCCCCGCACCTTTAAGGTAAAATTTATTATACAAATCAGTTATTTAGATATTCTCTTCGAGCATCTGTCCAGAATGTCGAGATAGCCTTCCACGTTCCATGCCGAACGGCCAATGAACAGGCCATCAATATGCGGGCAGGCGATGAGTTCTTCGCAATTGCCGGGATTGACCGAGCCGCCATAGAGACAAGGCACGCGACGTCCCAGAATGCTTGTCGCAACTTCAATGATTTCGGCCTGACGGGCATCAGCGTAATCGGCTGAGGCTGGGATGCCATTTTCGCCAATCGCCCATACCGGCTCATAAGCGAAAAGAATTTCAGCTTTTTTCTGCTCGTCGGACAGCTTAGAAAGTGCTGCGCGTACTTCTTCTGCCAGCACTTCTGCCGCACGTCCGCTTTCGCGGTCTTCCAGCGTTTCGCCAATGCAGATAAGCGGGATCAGACCGTTACGAACAGCTGCTTCAACCTTGAGGCCAACCGTTTCGTTGGTTTCACCAAAATGTTCGCGACGCTCGGAATGGCCGAGTTCGACGATGTCGAGATTGCAATCCTTCAGCATCAGTGGCGAGATTTCACCGGTCCATGCGCCCTGATCAGCCCAGTGCATGTTCTGTGCGCCGACCTTGACGGATGTTTCCGACAGGATTTCCTTCACTTCACGAACATAGGTAAACGGTGGAATGACAAAGCGCTGAATGTCTGCTGAACGGCTGCCGTCGGCGTCCTTGAGCGCGTTCGCGAAAACGCGGGCTTCGGCCAGCGTCTTGTTCATTTTCCAGCTCGTACCAACCCAGAATTTGGCCAAGAATTTGGACATGCTCGAATGCTCTTTCTTCTCGTGTTTTATTCTGCAATCGTCAGTTTGATGCCTGCCGGCTCAAGTTCGGCCACAAGCGCATCGCCCGGTGATTTATCCGTAATGATGGCATCGAAATCGCCAAGGTCAGCCATCACATGCAGCGCTGTGCGGCGGAAGCGCTGGTGGTTGACCAGCAGGCATGTGCGCGTTGCCGATGCCGTCATGGCGCGCTTGGTGCGAACAACATTCTCGTCCATGTGATAGACGAGGCGTCCGTTGACCGCAGGCGCGGAAATGAAGGCAATGTCGGCACTGAGCTTGGAAAGGGCCTCCTCGGTCAGCAGGCCAAAGAAAGCGTTGAATTTCGCAGAAAATACGCCGCCGAGCGCGATCAGATTGATGCCGCCTTCGCCCTTGAGGTTTTCAATGATGACAGCATTGTTGGTGATGACCGTCAGCGGACGCTTTTCAATCAGCATACTCCCCAGAACTGCGGCGGTTGATCCATCATTGATCATAACCGTCATGCCGGGCTCAATGAGCTCCAGAGCGGCGCGGCCCATCTCAATCTTGGCTTCATTGTCCTGCTGAACACGAAAACGGAAATCGCTCTCGAACTGAGAGCCGGCATCCATAGTCGCCCCGCCGCGCACTTTGCGCAGCACGCCAGATTCTTCAAGCGAATCCAGATCACGATGAATGGTCATCTTGGAAACTGCAAAACGCTCGGAAAGATCATCGAGATCGACTGCATGATTTTCAATCAGCAGATTGATGATCGCTTGTCTTCGTTCGTCGCGTTTCACGGAATTTCCGATCTCAGAACATGTTTGTTTATCGCACAAGCTTAAATCACAAAATCACAAAACAATCCATATAAAATGTGATTTTGTGATATTTTGTTGATCGATGTGTAAGCGAGCCGTGTGCTACAGCAGAAGTACCTTTGCAGTGCGTTCATCCGTGATGAGGCCATAAAGACGACCACTTTTCAGTACGGCGCGAATGGCTTCTGCCTTCGAAAGACCGCCTGCCAGACCAATGATGCGGCTCATATCGGCGTTTTCAACCGATGCCGCAATGGTTCGGGCCGTCAGCCCGGTTTCAAGACGCGTACCATTGCTATCAAAGAAGTGGCCAAGCATTTCGCCAACGGCACCACGCTCCGCGATCTCTTCCATTTCGGAGAGGTCGATCACACCGGAAGTGACGAGCTGTGCATGGGCGTCGACTGTGCCGATGCCGACGATTTTCAGCTCTGCACGGCAGCCCATTTCGAAAACGCTGGTCACGCCCTTTTGCGCCAGCAACACTTCACGGTCTTCCGCAGTATTGGCGAAGAATGGCACCGGCATCACATAGGCTGGCCTGCCGGTCTTTTCAGCGATGCGATGCATCACGTCATGCGGATTAGCAGCAAAATTTCTGGTAAGGCCACCGAGCAATGAAACGAACTGCAAATCCTTTGCGCCAACACGTGGCATGTGATTGACCGCCGCAGAAAGTGTGCGACCGTGACCAAGACCGATCACCTCGTGATCGCCGTGCTCGATTTCGCGACGCAGAAATTCCGCACCGGCATTGCCGAGCGATAGAAGTGGCAAGGCTTCTTCACCGAGATCAGGCGCGACTTCGCAATATTCGAGGTTATATTTTTCGGCGAGCCGGTTTTCGAGATCGATACATTCGGTGATGTCACCGTCGATCGTCACTTTGACCGCGCCTTCGGCAACCGCCTTGGCAATAAGACGGTGTGCTTTCACGGAAGGTATTCCAAGCCGCTTTGCCACTGCAGACTGGGTCATTCCGGCGACGAAGTGAAGCCAGGCTGCACGAAGGGCTAAGGAATCGTCTGAATCTGCCATTTTCGCGCTGCCTGTCCCCGATTCTTTATATTTTTCCTATGCTTATATCTTCAGGTCCGCGGCGCCCGTGTCAATGTACGGTGCCCAGAAGGCCACACTTTCCGCAATCTGTGGAATAACTTCACGATCGTTCGGCTCACGTTCCTTGAACGACAGCTCCAGGCAGATTTCATTGTCCACCGCACCGCCTTCGGCAAAAGCTTTGAGTAGCGGTTCCGGCTGAATGCGGCCCTTGGCATTGAACGCAGCGGTGAAAGGACGATGCCCCCCCTTATCCATCAGACTCTGCTTGATGTGAATGATTGGCGAGACTTTCGGCACCGCACGCGCCCATGCATAGGGATCGAAATCATCCGGATTGGACGAGGTCACATCACCATGATCAATATCGGCCATCATCCACATCGGGATTGCCATTTGGGCAGCGGTCAGTCGATCCTGAAGCTTGATGCTTTCAGCAATGGTGTCGCCAAATTCACGGCCAATGCTCATCGGTTCCCAGAAAACATAATCAAGGCCTACGCTGCTCGCATGTTCGGCAACTTCCGCCCAGCAGTCGATGGCGATCTTGATCAGCTCTTCGCGGAGTTCAGGATTATCAAAATCCTTGTAAGTGAAGATCGCAAATTGTGTACCAACCGACTTGCCGCCCAGATCACCGATGATATCGGCGAATGTCTTGAACCAGTCGATATAATAGCGGCGCACTTCTGCATCCGGGTGGCCGAAATGGTTGAGACGACCATAAGGGCCGGTCATACCGGATGTGACGCGAACGCCAGTGCGCTGCAGCGCCTTGTCCATATCGCGGGTCAGACGGCGAACGGTTGATGCCTGCCAGCTTGGATTGATGAACTCATGCGTAAGTTGCAGATCGCGCAGACGCAAATCACGCGCAACCGTTTCGATCAGATCATCCGGCTCTGCAAAGCGGTTCACAAGCGGATTGGTATTGAGCGATAATGTCAGAGCCATGAGAACCTCAAGCAGAAACTTTAGCGTTGTCGAACCATGCGATGAAAGCAGCGCGTTCGGTTTCGGTCAGGTGCAAATAATGCTTGGTACGGCGATAGAGAATGTCATTTGCCGTCTTCGCCCATTCCTTGGAAATGAGATAGCGGACTTCAGCCTCATAGAAATTGCCGCCGAAATGCTGGCCGAGACCGCTGAGATCGCTAGCTCCCGCGACGATATCCTTCGTGCGCGCACCATAGAGACGTCCATAATGCTGGACCAGCTTGCGCGGCATCCAAGGATAGTTGTCACGCAGACTGTTGGCGAAGGTTTCGTAATCCGCATTTGGAATTTCGCCGCCCGGTAATGGAGCGTCATGCGTCCAGTCGCCGCCCATATTTGGGAAGATGTGCTTGAGGCGATGCATACCGCGCTCTGCAAGCTCGCGGAATGTGGTGATCTTGCCCCCAAAAACGTTGAGAAGAGGGGCGTCGTTGGTCTCATCAAGATCGAAAACATAATCGCGCGTAACGGCGGAAGGGTTGCCCTTGCCATCGTCAAACAGCGGACGCACGCCAGAGAAGCTATGCAGCACGTCTTCGCGGCGCAGCTTTTCCTTGAAGTAGCGATTGACTGCGGTGAGCAGGTAATCGATTTCTTTTTCGTCCGCGCTCACGTCTTCGGCTCGGCCTTCATAAGCAATATCGGTTGTGCCGATGAGTGCCTTGTCGCCTTCATATGGATTGATGAAGATTACGCGCTTGTCGTGGTTCTGAACCAGATAAGCATTCGCACCCGACCAGAACTTTGGCACGATGATGTGGCTGCCCTTGACCAGACGCACATTGCGCGAAGAATTCGATCCAGCCACATTGGTGATAACGTCAGTAACCCACGGACCTGCGCAATTGAGGATGCAGCGCGCGCGGAAGCTGCGCACTTCGCCGGTATCGCGGTTCTTGGTTTCAACAATCCAGCCGCCTTTTTCGCGACGTGCGGAAGTAACCGGCGTACGGGTCAGAATGGTGGCACCTTTTTCGGCGGCACCTACGGCATTGAGTACGACGAGACGGGCGTCATCGACCCAGCAATCTGAATATTCAAAGCCCTTTGTATATTGATCAAGGATCGGCGTGCCTTCCGGGTCGCGCTTCAAATCAAGCGTGCGGGTGCCGGGCAGCTTTTTGCGACCACCGAGATGATCGTAGAGGAACAGGCCGAGGCGTACCAACCACGCCGGGCGATCCTGCGGGCTGTGCGGCAGAACAAAGCGCATCGGCCAGATGATATGCGGTGCGGCGTTCAACAGAACTTCGCGCTCGATCAAAGCTTCGCGAACCAGACGGAATTCGTAATATTCGAGATAGCGCAGGCCACCATGCACAAGCTTGCCGGAGCGGGAGGAGGTGCCTTCCGCGAGATCGTCTTTTTCCGCCAGCACAACCTTGAGGCCGCGCCCAGCCGCATCGCGAGCTACACCCGCGCCATTGATACCGCCGCCAATCACAAACAGATCGTAGGTTTCCGGTTCAGCCATCTCATGCTCCTTCGGATGCCGGAACTCCGGCAAAATAATATGTAATTACAGCCGATTGTCGAATTATCTGTCGGCTGCAAGCTTGTCCCAGATGGGCGCCAGGGCTAGTCGGGCGTCCTTATAGGCGGTGAAAAGCTCTTCATAGCGCTGTGCCTGCGCGGCATCAGGCGCTTCGCCCGATCCCAGCAGAGGCGCGACCCATTCTGCGATGCAATCATCCATGCTAGGATAAGCGCCGATTGCGACTGCGGCCATCATCGCAGCGCCTGCGGCCCCTGCTTCTTCACGCGAAGAGACACGAACTGGCGCATTGACTGCGGCGGAAAGCGTGCTGCGAAGCGCACGCGAACGTGCAGCACCACCTGTCAGGCGTAGTTCCGCTGGCATGCCGCCCATGGCCGCATAACAATCGCGTGTTGCCATGCCGAGACCTTCAACGACCGAGCGTACCAATTCAGGGAAACGGTCGCGGCTTGAAAGGCCGATAAAGCCCGCACGGGCAAAAGCGTTGACGAAAGGTCCGCGTTCTCCAGCTTCGGAAATATAAGGATGATAAAGCAACGCGCCGGGGCGGCTCGTATTGAACCACTCATCAAGACGGGGAATCAGATCGTTCAAGCTGACTTTTTTGTCTGCGGTCGACATGAGATCGGCTGCAATCTGCAAAATCCAGTCGATATTGATCGTCGCGCCCATATTGGTCTGAACCTGGGTGACAATACCCGGGATTGGCAGCGCAATCACATAACCTGTGCCGTCAGCATTCAGGTGAATGTCGGCAACTGGCTTTGCGCGCATATGCACGCCCGTCGATCCGATAGTCGAGCAACCGGCATCTGCGGTGCCGCAATAAACGCCAGCGCCAAGAGCCGTCATGACCATATCAACATAGCCGAGACTCACCGGCGTACCGGCGAGAAGACCAGTCGCAGCTGCTGCTTCGGGGGATAGCGGATGCTGTGTCAGTGTGCCGTCCACGATTTCGGGCAACAGCCCACGGCGCTCTTTCAGGCCGAGCGCTTCAATAACCACATCGTCATATTGGCGATTGCGGAAATTGCCGAATGTGAAACTGGCTTCCGAGGGGTCTGTTGCGCGGACGCCGGTGAGGTTGAGATAAAGCCAGTCCTTGCAGTGAAGGGCGACTTCGGCATTATCGAGCAGTTCCGGCACGAAACTGTCCATATGCGCCATTTGTGTGCCTTGCTGGCAGGTATTGAGGCCGGTTCCGGTCGCTTCAAAGCGCGCGCGGTTCATCGGACCTGCTGCAAGTTTTGTGACGGTATTGGCGGCGCGCGCGTCGAGCCAGATCCAGGCATCGCCGACCGGCTTATTGTCGCGACCAACAAGCCATGTGCCGTCACCTTGACCGGTGACGGAAATAGCGGCAGTGCGCTCGCTTAAGCCGGGAACTTTTTCTGACAGGCCGCGCAATGCGCTTACGCAGTCTTCCCATGTCTGGGACAAAGACTGAGTTGCGGCACCATGTTCTCCGGTTTCGTATGTATTGCGGACGGCCGCCGATTCCAGTTGACGACCGCTAAGATCGAACGCCACTGCCTTGACGACGGATGTGCCCGCGTCGATACCGATGATTATATCACCCTTACCACGCATGACTGAAATACGCTTTCCCAAAGTGCTCATTCAGGGACATTTGGATTCCTCCCGCGACTATAATTCTGTCGCTCGCGGCTCTTGTTTTAATGAAAAAGAGCTGTTGCGTATGATCGAGATAACATAACGGTATCGAACTGTCTGTAAAATTTTCGTGGGTAAGCATTTTTTTTCAACAAAAGGTGATTGCCGCGAAATTCTCGGCCTGCAATCTCGCTCTTTTTTATATGGTTTCGTCGGTATTACGGCAATGAATATGAGGTAGAAGAAAGCTATATATCTGTTTTTAAAGACTAAAATTAGATAATCCCGGTGTGGACGAAGTTGTATGGAAACAAAGTCGGTTCGCTGTGCTCATCATCTAAGGCTGTCTTTTGACGATGGATTCCCTTGCGTTATTGTGAGTTTTTGGACTGCAATTGTGCGAAATGGGGCGGGTTTCAAAAACAGCTGATTGACAGATATTGGTGTTTATAACATGATTATTGAAGTTGATAACATGCCGCTATCATAGCATATGGTTGCGGCGCATCTGTTTCCAAGCTGCGCGGAGGGTCGGAGCCAGGGAACTATGTGGAGGTCGTTATGATTGAATTTCTCACTCCCATGGCCGCCTGCGCGAAAATCCGTTTAGCCGTCGCTGGCCGGGTGCCTTATCGCGGGTGCAATCTACAAGCGGTGTAAGTTCCGCCGCGTAATCCGTTTTTTACAACGACAATCCGGCAGAATTTGCTGAAGGCGTTTGATTATGAGTACACAAGCTAATCAAGTTTCACAGAAGCCAGCCAAGCTGAACCGCGCAGTCCTTTGGAGTGTGGTCGCTGCGGTGGTGGTTGTCGGTGCGATTGGATTTGACACCAAGATCGTGAAGATCGGTTCAGATGCCGATGTGCGTCAGCAGGCCTTCTCCCCTGAAGCCTACGGCGCCACGGAATTTCCGAAAGTTAAGGCAAGCGTTGAAGAGCGCGCCGCCGATGCAGTTGAAGTTGGCACCGCGCTTGCTGCTGACAAGGATGCTGCTGGCAAGAAGTATGGTGTTGGCAGTGTGAACCCGGTCATTTCGATCAAGTTCACGGGCACCGTTGAAGAGCGTAAGTCGAACTATAATGTCATCAAGATCGATGGTTTCCCTGAAGGCATGGCAATCCGGGTCCAGACTGGTCCGGCCGTAAACGGTACTGATTTGCGCGATGCAACTGGCACAATCGAATTTGGTCAGTTCAAGAATCAGATCGAATTCCAGAATGCAGGTTCCGCTCTCAACAATGAGATGAAGAAGCAGGTTCTCGAAGGTGTTGACGTCAACAATCTCGTTGGCAAGACAGTGTCGGTGACGGGCGTTTTCAAGCTGGTCAATCCGAAGAACTGGCTGGTTACGCCAGTGGGGTTTGAAGTAAAATGACCCTTCAGACCAAAATTGAAGGCAAGCACGGCGAAGTCGTTCTTTCCGCACATGACGTAGCGAAGGCTTATGGGCGTATCAACGCGCTTAAGGGTGTGAATTTCGAAATCCGTCGCGGTCAGGTCACCACGCTTTTTGGCGAAAACGGTGCTGGCAAGTCGACGTTGATGAAGGTTCTGTCGGGTGTTATTCAGCCGACCTCTGGCACGATTATTCTCGATGGTGAGCCGGTTTCGTTCAATTCCTCCTCGGAAGCGCGCGATCGCGGTATTTCGATCATTCACCAGGAACTGAGCCTCGCGCCCAATATGAATGTGCGCGACAATATCTTCATGGGTCGCGAAATTCGCGGTTCAACCGGTGTCAATTTTGCGGAAGAAGAACGCCTGACCCGCGAACTTCTGACAGAACTCGAAGAAGATATCGATCCGCTTACGCCTGTCGAAGAGCTTCGTCTCGGCCAACAGCAGGTCGTCGAAATCGCACGTGCACTTTCGGTCAATTCCCGCATTCTGATCATGGATGAGCCGACTTCGGCGCTCAGTGCATCGGAAGTTGAAGTGCTGTTCAAGGTCATTCGTGATCTGACAGCGCGTGGCGTGGCGATTGTTTACATTTCCCACCATCTCGAAGAAGCCCTGCAGATCACCGATCATGCCGTGGTGCTGCGTGATGGTGCGATGACCGCTTATGCACCGCGTGCTGAGATTGATCTTGAATGGATCGTTCGCAACATGGTTGGCGAGAACTTCGATCTCGGTTCGCCTCCGACCGGTTACGAATGGGGCGACGTCGCTCTCTCGGTTGAAAACCTCACGGTTCAGGACCCAACAGGCGGCGATTTCGCACTTGTCGATAATATGTCGCTGAAAGTCCGCGCTGGTGAGATCGTCTGTATCTATGGCCTGATGGGTGCCGGTCGTACCGAGCTGCTTGAAACTGTTGCAGGACGTCTCAAGGCCAGTGCTGGTAATATTCTTCTCAAGGGACAGGATATGGCTGGCCTCACGATTGCACAGCGCATCGACAGAGGCCTGGTCCTGGTCCCGGAAGATCGTCAGCGCGACGGTCTGGTGCAGACCTTGACGGTTGGCCGAAACCTTTCGCTTGCAAGCATTGGCGAAATGACGAAAGGCCTTTTCACGTCAACGAAACGTGAGAAGAACATCGTCGATCAGTCGATCAAGAATGTTCACATCAAGACGGACGGTGGCGACGCCGCAATCGGGTCGCTCTCAGGCGGCAACCAGCAGAAGGTCGTTATCGGCAAGATGCTGGCGACTGAGCCAAAGGTCATTCTGCTGGATGAGCCGAGCCGCGGTATCGACATTGGTGCGAAGGCCGAAGTGTTCAAGCTGCTGGCTGAAAAGGCCAAAGACGGACTTGCGGTCGTCTACACGACATCTGAAGTCGGCGAATGCCTCAGCATCGCTCATCGTATCATCGTTATGCACCGTGGACGCATCTCCGCCGAATTCGGTTCTGATGTCTCCAAGGAAAAGATCATGGCCGCCTCGGGCGAGTCCATGGTTGGTCACTAAAGCATTTCCAGCAAAAGTGTGACGCGGTTTTGCGTTGGATAATGCGAAAAATGCCAGAGCATAATCCTGAAACGTCGTTCGACTTTTCAGACAAGGTTATGGGTTAAAACAAAGAGTTAGAGCATCGGTTCGGTCTTACCGCCCGCAAATGCTGTTGATTATGGAGCACTGATAGAATGTCAGTCACGAGCACAAAAGAAAAGGCGGCGTCCACTGGGACAAAGCGCAAAACCAGCATCGTGCATTTGCTGCTCGAAGGCCGTGCGTTCTTTGCGTTAATCGCGATTATCGCGGTCTTCTCGTTCCTTTCGCCTTATTATTTCACCGTCAATAACTTCCTCATCATGTCATCGCATGTGGCCATTTTCGGGCTGCTGGCAATTGGCATGCTGCTGGTTATCCTCAATGGCGGTATCGATCTTTCGGTCGGTTCAACACTCGGTCTTGCAGGTGTTGTTGCTGGCTTCCTGATGCAAGGTGTGAACCTTTCGGAACTGGGTATCATTCTCTATTTCCCGATTTGGGCGGTTGTCCTCATCACCTGTGCTTTGGGTGCATTTGTCGGCGCCATCAACGGTGTTCTGATTGCTTATCTGCGCGTTCCGGCCTTCGTGGCAACGCTCGGCGTACTGTATTGCGCGCGCGGTGTGGCACTTCTGATGACCAATGGTCTCACCTACAACAATCTCGGGGGGCGCCCGGAACTCGGCAATACCGGCTTTGAGTGGCTCGGCTTCAATACGCTTTTTGGTGTGCCGATTGGCGTGCTGGTACTGGCTGTCCTCGCCATCATCGTTGCAGTCGTGCTTAACCGCACGGCATTTGGCCGCTGGCTCTATGCGTCCGGTGGTAATGAACGCGCAGCTGAACTTTCCGGCGTTCCGGTCAAGCGCGTACAGATCTCGGTCTATGTGATCTCTGGCATTTGTGCCGCAATCGCTGGTCTGGTTCTGTCTTCACAGCTGACTTCTGCAGGCCCAACCGCCGGCACCACTTACGAACTGACGGCTATCGCCGCAGTCGTAATCGGCGGCGCAGCACTGACGGGTGGCCGCGGTACCATTCAGGGTACGCTTCTGGGTGCTTTCGTTATCGGCTTCCTCTCCGATGGCCTCGTGATCATCGGCGTATCATCCTACTGGCAGACTGTTTTTACCGGTGCGGTTATCGTGCTCGCAGTTCTGCTCAACAGCATTCAATACTCCCGGCGTTGATAATTACGGCTCCGCCCACCGTTCCGGGCGGAGCTGGTTCTTCGGGGGTATCGAAAGGTTCCAAGACGGCGATATCAGTTTGAAATTTCGCCCACTGGAAATGGTAACGCCGGGCAACCGGCATAACTCAACGATAATTTTACGGGAGTGAGACATGTTTAAGAAGGGTATGCGCGTTCTGTTTGCTGCTGCTGCAGCACTGCCGCTTATTGCCAGCTCGGCTTGGGCCGAAGGTCTGATCTCAATCGTGGTCAACGATCCTTCGAACCCATACTGGTACACCGAAGGCGAAATCGCCAAGAAGACCGCTGAAGGCCTCGGCTATTCGGCAGTTGTTGGTGGTCACAAGGGCGACACCAACACCGAAAGCAACCTGATCGACACCGCGATCACCAACAAGTCGGTCGCGATCATTCTTGATCCGGCCAATGCTGACGGCTCGGTCGGTGCGGTTAAGCGCGCTGTTGCAGCTGGTATTCCAGTGTTCCTCGTAAACGCTGAAATCAATCAGGAAGGCCTCGCAAAGGCACAGCTCGTTTCCAACAATGCACAGGGTGCTGCACTTGGTGCAACGCAGTGGGTTGAGAGCGTTGGTGAAGAAGGCAAGTATGTTGAGTTGTTCGGTTCGCCGTCGGACAACAATGCCGCCACTCGTTCGAACGGCTATGAAACCGTTCTTTCGCAGTACCCAGACCTCGTAAAGGCTGGTCAGGATGTTGCCAACTGGAACCGTACTCAGGGTCACGACAAGATGCAGGCTTTGCTTCAGGCAAACCCAGACATCATCGGCGTTATCTCCGGTAACGACGAAATGGCTCTCGGTGCAATCGCTGCTCTGAAGAAGGCTGGCAAGCTGGATAAGGTTAAGGTTGGCGGTTTCGACGGTTCGCCGGACGCTGTTGCAGCCATCAAGGCCGGTGAACTTCAGTACACCGTTCTGCAGCCAGTTGCGATCTTCTCGGAAGCTGCTGTTAAGCAGGCCGACAACTTCATCAAGACCGGCAAGACCGGTGTTGACCAGGAAAAGCAGCTTTTCGATTGCTTCCTGATCACCAAGGACAATGTAGACAAGTACACTGCTCCTTTCGTTCTGGAACAGTAAGACCTGACAAGATGGGGCGCGGGCTGATCTCGCGCTCCTCTCCGCATTTTTCGTACCGATGCTATGAATCGGGACCGGTCAATAAACTGAGCGGGCTGGGGACGAGTGGTAAGCATGGTCACAAGCAACAAAGCAAGCATAGACAACCTGATGACAGAGCAGGTGCCGAACGATAGCCGGCACGCGCGTCAGTTGGTTCGCCGCCAGCAGATTGCTGAAATGATTATGTCCGAAGGATCGGTAAGGATCGAAGATCTGACCGAACGTTTCGGCATCAGCCTGATGACTGCGCACAGAGATGTTGACGAACTCGTCAGTCGCGGTCTGTTTCGTAAGGCGCGCGGCGTTGTTTCTGCCGCACCGACAAGCCTCATTGAAGCGAGCGACCTTTATCGCGTTGCACGTCAGTCCGAAGAGAAAAAGCTGATCGCGGAAGCCGCGATGCAGTTTGTAGAGCCGGGCCAGGCCATCTTCTTCGACGACTCCACAACTGTTCTTCAGATGGTGCCTTACCTGCCCGGCAAGGGACCGCTGACTGTCATTACCAATTCGCTAATCCTGATGAATGAAGTACGCGACATCAAAGATGTCACGCTGCTTGGTCTCGGTGGACAGCTTTATAACTGGTGCAACGCCTTTGTTGGCGGCATGACCATTCATGAAATTCGCCGCCTTCGTGCGGATGTGGCATTCATTTCGATCGCGGCCATCACCGACGATCTGCTGTTTCACCAATCGCCGGAAATGGTCGAAACCAAGCGCGCCATGCTTGATTGTGCAGCAAAGCGCGTGCTGCTTGCTGATCACACAAAGTTCGAGCGCCGCGCATTGCATAATTTCGGTGCGCTTACTGATTTCGATGTCGTGATTGTCGATGAAGAGACGCCTTTCGCGCATATCGAACGCATGCAGGCGCAGGGAATTAATGTCGTCGTCGCCCGCTCGGGCGGTTCAAAAGAATAAGCCTAAACGCTTGAGAGTTTAACGCGCATCTTAGTCCTAAACCGGTTCTACACTTTTCGGGACGCGCTCATCGCATACATATCAGGAAATACGATCCATGCCGTCTCTGTTGGGAATTGATAGCGGACTGACCGTCACCAAAGCCGTATTGTTCGATATTGATGGCACAACGCTTTCTGTCGCTCGTCGCCGTGTTGCGCAATCCTTCCCGCAGCCGCGCCATGTCGAGCGCGATATGGATGAATTCTGGAATGCAACTGCCGATGCAATTGCCGAGGCCATTGCAAAAAGTGGACGTCCTGCATCCGACATTCTCGCCATTGCCACTACAGCCCATGGCGATGGGATCTATATGCTCGATCACGATGCGCGCCCACTCGGCAAGGGTATCCTGTCACTCGATAGCCGGGCGGTTGACGTTGCCGAGCGCTGGTTAAACAGCGCAGTTGCAGACCAGTCGATTGCCGTCACCGGGCAATTGCCGCATGCATCTGCTCCTTCTGCTATTCTGGCGTGGGTCAGGGAAAACGAGCCGGAACGTTATGATCGTATCGGGCATGTGATTGCCTGCAAGGATTGGCTGCGTTTCTGTCTCACGGGAGAAGTTGGTACTGATCGCACCGAGGCATCGACGTCTTTCACCGACTACCAAACACAGGACTATTCGCTGGAAGCGCTCAAGCTTTTTGGCCTTGAGGCGCTGTGGGATGCATTGCCTCCGATGTCGCGCTCCGACGAAATTGTCGGTGGCGTTTCTCAGGAATGTGCAAGCCGAACCGGCCTTGTCGCCGGGACATCCGTTGTTGGTGGTCTGCATGATGTAACCGCCTCGGCGCTTGGTGTTGGCGGCCTCAAGATCGGCACGGTTGCGGTCGTCGCTGGCACCTATTCGATCAATGAAACGCTGTCGTCCGAACCCCGTGTTGATAAGAGCTGGTTCTGCCGCAATGGCATTGCGCCCGGTGAATGGAACAACATGTCCATTTCGCCGGCTTCTACCGCAAATTACGATTGGTTCCTCGACAAGCTCTGCCCGGCAGAGCGGCGTGAAGCGGAAGAAACCGGTCGGTCGATCCACGATATGCTGCGTCCGGAGATCGATGCTGCTTTGGCCAAGCCGTCGACAGCGCTATTCCATCCTTATTTATTTGGCTCACCATATGGTGCGATGGCAAGTGGCGCGTTCTTCGGTTTGCGCGGCTGGCAGGAACGTGGCGATATGCTGCGCGCAGTCTGGGAAGGCATTGCCTTTAACCACCGTATCCATGTCGATCATCTGAAAGACGGCTTTGCAATTTCCGCAGCGCGCCTGACAGGTGGTGTTTCGCGCAGCCCATCATTCGCGCAGATGTTTGCCAATGTGCTGGGTATGCCGGTCACAGTTACTGATACGGACGAAGCGGCTGCATGGGGCGCTGCTCTTTGTGCAGGCAAGGGCGCAGGCGTTTTCGCCGATGTTTACAGCGATCCGCGTGATCTTGATGCGATTGGCCGAACCTATATCCCGGATGCTGCACGCAGCGAGCAATATGAAAAGCGCTATGCTTTGTTCAAAGAAATCGCATCTGCGCTTGGACCGATCTGGCCCAAGATCGACGCCTTAACAGATTGAAATATGCCGCGCTCGTTTGCGCGATGACGAAGTAAAGACAGTGAAATGAACGATTTCGTAAGCAGTAGCCAAATGAAGAGCCGTATCAACCAACTCGAAGCCGACGGTGTTGATGTGCTCGTTCTGGGTGCAGGCATCAATGGCGCCGGCCTTTACCGCGATTTGAGCGAACAGGGCGTAAGCTGCTTTATCGTTGACAAAGGCGATTTTGGTTCGGGCACAAGTGCTGCTCCTTCGCGCCTCATTCACGGCGGCCTAAAATATCTGGAAACCGGTGAATTTGGTCTGGTTGCTCAATCAACGGTCGAGCGCAATATCTTGCTGAAAAATGCGCCGCATAATGTCCAGCCGCTGCCTACCTTCATTCCGGTCTTTTCGTGGACCAAGGGTATTAGCGCAGCGCTCAGGACTCTGTTTGGATCAACCACTGCTCCACGTAGCCGTGGTGCCGTGCTGATCAAAATCGGTCTCGGACTTTACGATTATTTTGGTGCGCGGGAACGCGTTATGCCAAAACATAATTTTCTCTTCAAAAAGAGTGCCTTGAAGGAAATGCCTTACATGACACCATCCATAGTGGCTGGTGGCATTTATTATGATGCATGGGTCAGCAAACCAGAACGTCTGGTTTATGAGCTTGTCAGCGATGGTTTGAAGGCTAACCCGAAAAGTGCAGCAGCCAATTTCACAGCAATTGTTGCAGCCAACGACGGCGTAGTAAGTTTTAAAGGGCCGGATGGGGCGACTTTCGCGGTTAAACCTAAGCTCGTCATCAATGCGGCTGGTCCGTGGATCGATCATGTCAACGCGGCGCTTGGTAAAGAAACCAAGATGATCGGCGGCACCAAGGGCTCGCATATCCTGATCGATCACCCAGACCTGGTGAAAAGCCTCAAGGGCCGCATGATCTATTTCGAGGCCGATGATGGTCGTATCTGCCTCGTCTATGATTATCACGGTCTGGCGCTCGTGGGTTCTACTGACATACCGGCAAACAATCCGGATGAGGTTTTCGCGGAAGATAAGGAAATCGATTACTTCATCGAGAGCCTGCGCTCGCTGCTGCCGAAGCTGAAGTTCGACCGTAACCAGATCGTCTACACCTATAGCGGCATTCGTCCGCTGCCTGCCTCGAATGCGTCGGAGCCGGGGCTCATCAGTCGCGATCATTCCGCACCGGTTATCGAGCCAGATGCAGGCCGTCCGTTTGCGATCATTTCGCTGGTTGGCGGTAAGTGGACGACGTTCCGCGGCTTTGCCGAAGAAGTAGCAGATATTGTGCTCAAACGTTTTGGCCGCGAGCGTCTCAAATCAACCCGCACTCTGACGATTGGTGGCGGCAAGGATTACCCGGCAGACGAGCGTGCACGCGCCGCATGGGTGGCGAAGCAGGCCAAGGAAACTGGGCTTGCAGCCGAACGCGTCGAGACGCTTTTGAAGCGTTATGGCACCACGGCCTTGCCTATCATTGCGGATGAAGCAAAAGTTGGCGTTACCCTTCTGCCTGACACAGACAGCATAAGCCTTGCGGAAATAGCGTGGATTGCGCGCAATGAGCTGGTCGTGCATCTCTCCGACGTAGTTCTGCGACGCACGACACTGGCAATTGATGGCGCGCTGTCAAATGCCAATCTGGCCGCAATTGCTGATATTCTTGGAGTCGAATTTGGCTGGGACGCTGCACGCAAGGCGCAGGAGCTTGAGCTTGTTATTGCTGAGCTTTCAAAACGTCACGGCATGAAGCTTGGCGAGCAGCCAGCGAAACGCCGCTAGAACACGGTACATGTCTTTGCCCCGAAACCGGTTCCCACTTTTGGGAAACATGCTTTAAAACATTCAAATCAAGTTGATAAACGCCGGTCATTTGATCGGCGTTTTGCTATTTCTTTGCAAGGTCACGACGCTATCTTATGCGCTGACAGGAGAACGCTATGGATATCAAAAGAAATGGATCGACACCATCCGGTGTTGGACCCGCAGAATGGTTTACGGGCAAGGTTCGCATTGATCCGTTGTTTTCGCCCAATTACGCGCGGCGCGCTGCAGCCGCTACCGTGACATTTGAACCGGGTGCACGGACCGCTTGGCACACGCATCCACTGGGACAGACACTGATTGTTACCGCTGGTTTGGGGTTGGTGCAGCGTGAGGGCGGACCGATTGAGGAAATTCGGCCCGGCGATGTTGTTTGGTTTGAACCGGGTGAAAAACATTGGCACGGCGCGTCACCGAAAAATGCGATGACCCATATCGCAATGCAGGAACAGCTCGACGGCAAGGTTGTCGACTGGATGGAGCATGTGACGGATACTCAATATCCAAGCACCTAAATAAAAACGGGCCAGCGGCTCGTTTTTTAGATCACGCTCGACTGTACGCCATAGGGCAGCAATGATATTATTTTGCTGCCTGCAACCACCACGTTCTGTGTATGCGGTGTGATATTGACCAGCCAGACGGTCTTCTCTTCCACCGCCATTGCCAGAACGTCCGATGGACGCGAAGACTGGCACGGCTTGAAGTTTTTCCCGGCAAGCTGTGCAAGCACTTTTACAGCGTTGAACAAAGGACGCTTGCCGCCAGCAACTGTCGGTTCGTTTTCGCCCGCAACAAGCCCGAACGGGCCGGTGAGGGCGGAAAGTGTCAGGCTATCGAGGCCAGCATTCAGCACAGATATGGCATAGGCCATTGCAAAGCTTTCCGCGAATTTTCCATTATGGCGCGGGTCGCGATTGGCCATGGCGATACGTTTGCCACTCGGGTTTTCCATCGTCCGGCTTCCATAGGGATTCTGACGCATAGGGATGGTAGACGGTCCAATCCGATAGGGCTTGTCGCCATAGATGGCACGCACAGAACGGGTGATGAAAGGCAGCGCCTCCAGTGTCTGCATGACGCTCAAGTCGTCGGCTGCATGGACAATTGGATTGGTGCAGTGAGTGACAAAATCAACAAGCTCACCCGGAACACGCTTGCGATTTAGCTCAGTGAAATAGCTCAGCATTCCACCGCCGAGACGCACATTGGGAAATGCTGCTCTTGCTGCCGCATAAACATCTTCAAGCGGCGGGCAGGGCGGCCATTCGCTTCCGGGAGGCGTCGATTGTCGGTCTATGGCCGGTGAAACAATGACCGCATCTGGGGTAAAGCCAGCCGCTTTCATGTCTGCTGCAATCTCGTTCATTTCATCGATCAGAGACTTTGCACAAGGCAATGCAATTTCAAGCGAAACGCGCCCTTCATGTCGAGCTGCATGAGCTGCAAAGTAGATGAAAGCTGATCTATCGTGTCCGGCCAAAGGATCGTAATGAAATAACAAATCTTGCGGGGCTATTTCCTGAAGTAGCTCTGTTGCAGCTAAACTGGCCTTGGCTTCTTCTGGCGTGATGATGATGCCGATATTTGGCATCCTGCCGCTTAGGTCGCCGAGCGTGATGCTCACCGGCTCCGCATTCGTGCCCGCTTGTGACGCTGCTTTGCGTTTATCGCGAATACTGAGCACGATGCGCTGATGCTGAGGCTTGGAGGCTTCGATCTGGTAAGGCCATGGCAAAGCCAGCGGACGCACATAGGTCTTGTAAGATGCATCAGACCAGTTGCGCTGATCTTCCATCTCAAAAGTATCGCCTTCCATACGGCACTCGGCTGAAACGCCGGAGATAGCCTCATGGGTGATAGCGCGCATGTCCATAAGAGGCTGCCATGGCTCGATCAGGTCGGGCAAATGGGTTTGGTTGAGCGTTCCATCGACGTACTCGACGCTAACAGGCGAGCCTGCCACGCCGACGATTGGATGCAGAATGCAGAAGCCGCAACGGTTGGTTTCAAAGCCTGTTGCTGTATTCGCTACGGCATCAAAAGTGAGCGTGCCGCCAATCTCTGCCTGAATGCGAACATCAATGGTGAGTTGGGTCGCATCTGGGCCTTCGCAACGTGCCTGATAGGTGACGATGAAACCGCTGTCGTTTTGCTCAACATTCAGATCATGGATTTCCGGATTATAGGTTCCCCAGTCTCGATCCCGCACCAGATAGGAAACAGCGCGCAGAACCTCGACGCCATCATATTTGATAGTTCGTAGATTGCCATCGCTCAGATCAACTGAAAGCAAACCTGCCTTGAGATGCTGAGGCGAGGTTTCAGCTTCACGCGTTCCATACAGCAGGAAGGGATCGACGCTGCTCATTTGAGCAATGCCGTCACATCAACTCGATTACTGCTGGCCGCACTGTCATAGGCGGCTTCAACAAGCGCGAAGGTCTTGAGATTATCAGCACCCGAGGTCGACGTTTCTTCCCCGGATGCAAGCTTGTCGACCCAATGCTGCTGAATGGCAAAGACGCTTTCCTGAATATTGTGCCATGGACGCGAGGCCCATGAGAGCAGTTTTGGCGAAACATCGGAAACTGTGGTGCCAGAAGGGGTAATCACTTCAAAACGATAGCCCTGATAAAGACGGATCGAGCCTTCGGTACCATCAAGTTCAATGAGCGTTTCCGGGAAAGGATCGGTTTCGAGCTTGGTGGCATAGCTCACGTCGACAATGGAAGTAGCGCCATTTTCATGGTCCATGAGAATGGTCGCCACGTCTTCGCCCTTGATGTTGGGATTAACGCGCTTTGTGCGTGCGACGAGGCTCGTAACATCACCCAGAATGAAGCGTGCAATATCCAGCGTGTGAATGCCGAGATCTTCGATGATAAAGCGCTCGCCCTCTGCCAGATAAGGCTGGCCGGAGAAAACATCAAAGCCTGAGCGGAATGAAAAGCGGCCCCAGAACGGTGTTCCGATTGCAGCGCTATCAAGCGCTTTACGGACCGCCTGAATAGGTGTCTGCCAGCGGAAGTTTTCATGCACCATAAGCGGAATGCCTGCTTCAACACAGACTTTCACCATGGCCTTTGCATCATCGAGTGTCTTGGCAAAGGGCTTCTGACAGATTGCTGGCACCTTATGGGCGGCAGCAAGTTCCACCAGCGCACGGTGGCTTGAAACCGTGGTGGCGATATCGACAAAATCAATGCCGCCATCCGCAAACAGCGCCTGCGCATCCGTGTAGCGGCGTTCGATGCCAAACTGGTCGCCGACCATCTTCAACCGCTCAGGATCGCGGTCGCAAATTGCCACGATTTTGGCACCCAAAACGTCATTCCATGCATGCATCTGGTTGATTGCGAAGAAACCGCAGCCGATCAGAGCGCCATTCAATTCTGCCATTTTTAACCCGCTTTTGCCATTTGCATGAGTGTAACGCGCTGCTGCAGGCGGCGCTGTGCCTGATCGACCACCACGGCAATGATGATGACAAGACCCTTGATGACCATCTGCCAGAAGGACGAAACGCCCATCATGACCAGACCGTCGGAGAGAATACCAATAACGAATGCACCGATGATCGTACCGCCAATGGTACCGCGCCCGCCAGACATTGAGGTGCCGCCGAGAACTGCCGCCGCAATGGCGTTTAGCTCAAACGAGTTACCTGTTGCCGGATGCGACGACATCAGCTCAGACGAGATGATAAGGCCAGCAATCGCCGCACAGAAGCCCGAAAACATATAAACGAACATCTTTACACGATCGACACGGATGCCTGACATGCGTGCTGCACGTTCGTTACCGCCGACTGCGAAAATCTGACGGCCAAGTGGTGTGTAACGCGCAATGTACGCCGCAACCAGGGCAACAACGATCAGAATCCAGATCGACACCGGAAGACCGAGAATGCTGCCTGAGCCCAAAAATGCGAATCCGGTTGTTCCGAGGTCTTCACGACCCACCAGGTTTGGGAAGGTCTGACCGTCCGAGGACAGAAGAGCCAAGCCGCGCGCCACATAAAGGGTGCCGAGTGTCGCGATGAACGGCGCGACATTCAGCTTGGTTATCAATAGCCCGTTTATGAAGCCAACTGCGACACCAACAGCCAAAGTGATAAGCGATATTTCAATGATGTTGAAATAGATCGTGTAGCCGACACCGAGGTCGATGCCATAGATTAGCAGGCCACCGGCGACCATGCCGCAAAGTCCAACAATGGAGCCAACCGAGAGATCGATGCCGCCTGTGATGATGACAAAAGTCATACCCATCGCAAGAAATGCGTTCAGGGCGACGTGCTTCGACATCAGGATCAGGTTCGCGGCAGAAAGGAAGTTTGGTGCTGCGAACGAGAAGAAGATGAACACCGCGAAAAGCGCGATGAAGGTTCTCAGTTTCATCAGTGTTAGCAGGGCCGAGCCGCTGTTAAAGGCTGAGTCAGTGGCCGCCGCCGTTGTGTTGGCTGTCATGACGCGAGTTCCCTTGTTTGTTTGTTGTGGTCGTTGTCATGCGTATGCCCGTGGCCTTTGGCCGAAGCGGCAACGATGTCGGCTTCCGTCGCTTTGTCGCGGTCGAATATGGCAATCAGCTTCCCATTGCTGAGCACCGCGATGCGATCGGAGAGCGCCATGACTTCTTCCAGATCAGAGGTTGAAAAGAGGATGGAAAGGCCCTCGGCGGCAAGCCTGCGCATGGTGCGGAAGACGTCAGCCTTCGCACCCACATCAATGCCGCGCGATGGTTCGTCCATCAGAAGCACTTTTGGATTGGTCATCAACGCCTTGCCGATGACCACCTTTTGCTGATTGCCCCCCGACATTGAAGTAACTTCAAATTCCGGGTTTGGTGCCTTGATAGCAAGGTCTTTGATGGCCTGTTGGATGGCCTTTTTTTCACGCTTTGGCGCGATGTGGAAGAAGCGCGCCAGACGGTCCAGACTCGCCAATGTCAGGTTGCTGGCAATAGACAATATCTGCACCAGGCCTTCGCGCTGGCGATCTTCTGGTATGAGAGCAAGGCCACGCCGAATACGACGGGTGGTGTCACGCTCCTTCACTTGCTGACCATCGATAAAGATTGTGCCGGTGGAGTGTCCGTGTTGGCCCATCACGCATTCGAAGAACTCGGAACGCCCTGCGCCCATAAGGCCATAAATGCCCAGAACCTCACCTGCACGCACGCTTAGCGAAACATCATCGACTGCCAGTCCGCCGGTTGGGCGGGGTAGGGTGATGTTTTCGGCACGAAACCGCTCTGCACCGATTTTATGGGTAACAGGTTTGGCAAAATCCTTGGCATCAGAACCAATCATCGAACGCACAATCCATTGCGTATCGATATTCTTGATTTCTTCCTGCCCGGTGATTTTCCCATCACGCAGAACCGTGATGTAATCGCCAATCCGCATCAGCTCTTCCAGACGATGCGAGATGTAGACGATTGCCACGCCCTGACTTTTCAGCTCGGCAATGACCTTGAAAAGAATGTCGACTTCGGCTGCGGAAAGCGCAGATGTCGGCTCATCCATAATGACGATACGCGCATCAATGGAGATCGCCTTGGCGATTTCTACGAGCTGCTGCTGCCCAATTGGCAGATCGGCGACAAGCGTATTTGCACTGATGCCAGCATCGAGCCGGTCGAGATATTCGTTGGCTTTTACAACCTGTGCCTGATGATCAATGCCGCGCACACCGCGCATGATTTCGCGGGTGGCAAAGATATTCTCTGCAACCGACATGTTTGAAAACAGGTTCAGCTCCTGAAAGATCATCGCGATACCGCGCTTTTGCGCGGCGGCAGGGCTGTCGAACGACACTTCCTCGCCGTCGAGAATAATCTTCCCCATGGTAGGGCGTTCAACGCCAGCGATGATTTTCATCAGCGTGGATTTGCCCGCGCCGTTTTCACCGACAAGCACATTGACCGAGCCACGGCGCAATTCAAGATTGGCGCGCTTGACCGCAACAATGCCCGAATAGACCTTGGAAACATCCTCTAGCTTGAGGACGATGTCGTTTTTCTCGTTCAATTCCGTTTCCATTATTTATTTCTCCACAGAGATGGAAACGGGAGTGAGAAGCGGAAGCTGCCCCTTCGATGGCAGAGGGAAGGCACCTTCAGCTTTCACCTTCATGCCGACCAGATTTTCGCGCGGCAGCTTTGACAGCACATCGTCGTTGATGCGGGTGTTGAAAGCCTTGCCGTACTGCGCCCAGTCAATCTGGTTGCGAAATTCGTTGAAACTCACGAAGGGCAGGCTGTCACGGATCGAACTCCCGCGTACCGTCGGCCCGATCTGTACGCGCGCATCGGCCTTGCCGTCGCCGTTGCTGTCGACATCGACATAAGCGGCACGTGACTTTGTTTCAGCGGCAACCACAGTACCTTCAAGCTTGGCTGCAAAAGTCCATGGGGCATTGCCTTGTTTTTCGCGGTGACCGAATTTCTCACCTGCTGCATCAACATCAGCATTGGTGGCCTGTATCACTTCGTCGAGTGTTGCAGTTTTTTCGGCAAAAAACGGTTTAACCTTTGAATCCCAGACGTCGGCAACCGAACGATCGGGATTGAAATTATCGCCGCGTGCTTCGGCGGCTTCTTCTGCTGTTGGCGTCTTGATAATTTTGCAGCCCGAAAGCGCGACACCGCAGGCCAGCAGGATAATGGAAGCTGACTTCAGCACTGACATGAATCTATCCTCGGTATTAAAGCGCGTCGTCCGGATATGGTTGAACGCGACGTACTTTAGGAATTACCGGGAGCGCGCTTTTTAACTGCGCTCCCGGCATCGCAAGCCTTGGGAGTTAGTCCTTCAAAGCGAAGGTTTCGAGCTTGTCTGCATTGTCAGGATTGATGAGGACGCAGTCCATCAGCTGCTTTTCTTCAGCAGGACCCTTACCGGTCTTGATAAATTCGTCAGCCTGAACGACCGCCATCTGTGCCTGGGCATAGGCCGGCTGAAGAACGGTTGCCTTGATGCCACCGGCTTTGATGGAATCGCGGACGTCGTTGGAGCCGTCGAAGCCGACAACGATAATGTCCTTGCGACCGGCAGCTTCAAGTGCTGCCCATGCGCCCATGGCCATGGTGTCGTTGCCGGAGATCACGCCCTTGATCTCTGGGTTTGCCTGAAGAATGCTCTGCATCTTGGTGAAGGCTTCAGTCTGGCTCCAGTTTGCCGACTGCTGCGCTACCATCTTCATGTCTGGATATTCATCAATGACATCGTGATAGCCCTTGGAACGGGTACCTGCATTGAGATCGGATTCACGACCGAGCAGCTCGACATAATTGCCAGCTTCGCCCATCAGCTTGACGAACTCTTCTGCACCGAGCTGTGCGCCCTGATAGTTGTTGGAAACGATCTGCGAAACGGCAACGCCTGAGGCATTGATTTCACGGTCGATCAGGAACGAAGGGATCTTCTCGTCCTTGGCCTTCTGAACGGCTGCAATCGATGCTTCCGAACCGGCATTGTCGAGGATGATAGCCTTGGCACCACGGCCAATGGCCGTATCAACGAGCTGCGACTGTTTGGTCGGATCGTCGTCATGCTGAAGGATCAGCGTGTCGTAACCCAGCTCTTTAGCCTTGGCTTCCGCACCAACGGCTTCAGCCTTATAAAATGGATTGTCATGCGATGGTGTGATGATTGCGATAAGGTCTGCCGCCCAAGCCGGCATGACCGCTCCGCCTGCCAAAGTGGCCGAAAGAGCTGCGACCGCAAATCCGCGCGCAATTGTCCTACGTGTAAACTTCATGTTTTCCTCCCAATTGAAGCCCCATTTCCCAAGAGGCAGTGAAGGGAGAGCTTGCGCTCTCCCCAATAGTTATTACGTGATACGACGAATGCTTTCTGCAATCTCTTCAGGTTCGAAAACGTTCTTCCAGTCGTCGCGCATCAGCGCAGGAATTCCGAATTCGATTGCCTTGTTGCAGGCATCCGAGAACACGCCCTGTACTTCGCCAAAAATGACGGCGCCCAGAACATTCATGTGGCCGAGCAGGAAGTCGCGAGCGGCTTCCTCAGGGACGCCGCGACGAACGGTTTCGTCCATGGCCTGCTTCATGACAACAAGCAGCGACGCAGCAACGGTTTCCGAAAGGCCGGGCTCAAGAATTGCAAGCTGCTCAACGGTTACGCGGTGCGAGCGCATGACAGGAGCCCAGATGACCTTGGCGACTTCTTCGCCGAGCGCATAGGCTTCTTCCGGACCCTGCATGAGAGCGGAAACGATGTGCTGCTTGGCAAACAGACCGCCAAAGTGGTCCTTCTTTGCCTGCATGTCGGTTTCGTCGTTGAAGATCGGCGGATGGCAAGGGTGCGTCACGAAATAGGTGAGATCTGCACGGTCCGGCAGGTGACCGGCAAATGGTGCTGCTGCATCGAGCGCAACTACCATGGTGCCTGGCTTCAGCTTGTCGACGATGCCTGCTGCAACCTTACCGATGATGGTATCTGGAACAGCCAGAATGACGACTTCAGCGCCTTCAAGACCTGCATCAGCATCGACGGTATCGATGCCGAGATCGTCTTTCAGGCGTGCCTTGCCTGCGTCGCTGACTTCGATATGGCGTACGTCAAAGCGTGAACCTTTGAGGTTCTTGGCCAGACGGTAACCCATCTTGCCGCCTGCGCCAAACAGAGCAATAGCTGTCATGATTGAAATTCCTTCCCGTAGTTTTGGTATCTTAACTGGTATGACCAGTCAATGAGTATTCCAGATTCAGGCGGTGAGCCCGTCGCGAATCTGGCTGAAATATCCGTCAGAACCGACCTGTCCGCCTTTGAGGGCAATTTGCAGACCGTTGGTGGCGGCGTGAGTGCCGTGTGCCGTGCAAAGCGGCGACCCCGGTGTTTGTGGAAGCGGCAAAAGCGTGGTGAGTGCATCAACATGCAACTCACGCAATGCGTGGCTGGAGGTGTCGCCGCCTGCAATGACTGCGCGTGTCAGTTGTTCGCGCTCAACAAGGCTGCGGAGGATGAAACCGAGGCTGCGTGCCAGTGTGTGACGGCTGCCTGCGATCTTATCGATTTCTGCACCCCGATCAGCCGAAGGGCCGAGCGCGGTGTTGAGGATTACGCTGTTGCCCTGCTTGAGCGCTTTCTGGCCTTCAGCAATGGCTGTCTCGATTGCTTGATTGCTATTTTCGCCAAGCAGATCGAGCGGGTTGAGATCAATGCCGGTAAAGCCGGATGCGGTTGCATGACGGATCTGGCGTTCGGTTGTTGGCGAAACGCTGCCTGAAACCACCGCAATACGGTCGGCCTTGCCGGGAAGCGGGAATTCTTTTTTAGCGCCGATCAGTCCGGCCTTGGCCCAAGCGGCCAGAAGCGCATATTCAACGCCCGACGAGCCAGCAACGAACCAGCCGTCACGGGAGCGCAAATGCCAGAGCTGTTCGCCTGCCTGCAACTGGCTTTCAACGCTATCGACGTCGAGCAGCAATATGCCGTCGGCATTCTCGGCAATGGCGTTGACGCGATCATTTGCGTCATGTGCTGCAAGCGTTACCAGATCGGCAAGTGCTGTTTTTAGTGCGGTCTGTTGTGCCAGATGCAAGCGAAGATCAGCCTCATGCATTGGTGTAACCGGATGACGGCTCATGACCGGGTGGCGGTCGATGCGATAGGTTTCGCCCTGATAGGCGGCAAACAGATTTCCGAATGAGGTGTAGCGCTTGAGCTGCGGCGCACCGACAACCAATGGCACATAGGCCTGATTGAAGATGGTTTTGCCAATTTCGACTGCCTTGCCGATATTGCCGACATGGGGTGCAGAATCAAATGTCGAGCAGACCTTATAGTGTGTGATCGCCGCATTGAGGCTTTTCAGCCAGCTGAAAGCGGGAGTGAGATGCTCTTGCATCCATTTTGGCGTTTCGCTGCGGCTGGTGCCTGCAAGTCCGATTGCCTTGCAGTGCGAGAAGCGCGCAAGCAGCGTTTCATCCGGCACGTTCATGAACAGAACTGTATCGACGCCGTTGGAAGCCATGGCTTCCATTACATCCGTCGAGCCGGTGAGATCGTCGCCGTAATAAGACAGAAGAAGATTGTTGGCCATTATTCGCCTCCCTTCCCGAATTTTGCGATTGAAGCCGCAAGTTCGGGATGGTCCGTTGCGTAAGTTTCGAGCGGGATGCCAGCGACTGCTGCTCGCCAGGCCTGCTGCACCGCGCGAACGCCAGCCGCCGGTCCGCCCGGATGGCTGACAATGCCGCCGCCGCAAAGATAGAGCAGGTCCGTTGTACACCCTGTGCGCTCATAGGTTTCGGGGGCTTGTCCGCCCCACTGGCCCGAACCCGCGACAGGAAGGGGGCAATCGGCAGGCGTGAACAGAGGCGTGCTGACTGCCTTGAATGAATTGACGAAGCTTTCGTCCGGCTCCCAATATTTCACGCGGATGCCGTTGATCTGGAACTGATCGACGCCGAGCAGCCGCCAGAACTGCTGATAGACGCGGAAATCCATGCCAGCGCCCGGATTGCGGGTCAGAATATCCCAGCCATTGCGGTGTGCGTGCAGCACAAGTCCAGAACGCTTGCGCAGGAAGCTCATGCCACCAAAACCGACCGAGTTGATGTTGACGACTGCGCAGTTACCGCCAGCTTCAAGCACCATGTCATGGTTACGCATCATTTCATCGGGATCGGCATGGGAAATGCCAAAAGCATACATGACCTTCTTGCCGGTCTTTTGCTCATGGTTGAGAATAAGCGGCATGATGGCGGCGATGCGCTCTTTGAGCGGCGAATAGGCCGGGCTCATCAATTTTTCATCATCTTTGATGAAGTCGACACCGGATTCGATCAGTTCGCCGACAAGTTCTGCCGTCTCATGTGGACGCAGACCCAGCGCTGGCTTGACGATTGTTCCGATAATCGGACGCTTTTCAACGCCGGTCAGGCGGCGGCTTCCGGCAATACCGAACTGCGGTCCGGGATGCGCGCTTTTGAATGCTTCCGGCAGCTTCATATCGACGACGCGGATGCCTGTCATGCCCTTGATCGAATATACACCGCCCACGGCAATCGTCATCAAAGCTGCAAGGTCGGTACCGACGGCATCGAGCGGGAAAGAAATATCAACATCGGCGCGTTTGATAGGGCCGTGTCCGGCCTCAAGCTCTGGCCATGCTGGCGCAGTTGCATTTTCAAGCGGACGAATTTCCAGCACCCGCGCTGCCACGCGGGCTTTGAGTTCTTCTGTTTCGCCGGGGAGGGCGACAAAAGTGCCGGTCGACTGATCGCTCGCGATCTTGGCCGCCATCTGCTCGATGCTGCCGGTTGTCTCAATGCGATAGGTCAGACAAATATTCATCGGATTTTTTGTCGCTCGCTGCTTGTTTTAAAGCGCATCTTTTCCGAAAACCGTTTCACACTTTTCGGGATGTGCTCTCGTGTTCCACCCATGCCGGATAGCCCCGGCATTTTATTCAATGCATTTGCCAGAAAGCCGCTCCTCGCCTTCGGGGATGCGATTGAAGCCTTGGCTCCGAATGCGAACTGGTATAATGAGTATTCCAATATCTGCAAGTGGAAAATTGTGAACCCAATCACGAGAGCGTGGGTAACTGCTTTCATCTCGGCGCTTGAAGATGCATAAAAGGGGGAGAAGCTCATGAGCGGTGAAATCCAATGAACAAGCCATTAGAACCTATCGTTCGCCGCAAATTATCCGACGAGGTTTTTGACAGGCTCGAAAACATGATTACGTCCGGTGAGCTGAACCCCGGCGATGAAATGCCGTCTGAACGTGTTCTGATGGAGCGCTTCGGCGTGGGGCGCCCTGCAATCCGTGAGGCAATGCAGTCGCTTGCCAAGATGGGACTTGTAAGCATTTCGCATGGGGAGCGTGCGAAGGTTTTGAAGCTGACGGCGCGATCGATCTTTCTGCAGGTTGATCCGACAGCGAAGATCATGTTGGCGCAATCGATTGATTCACTTGAACATTTGAAGAGCGCGCGCATCTTCTTCGAGCGCGGGATTGCGCGCGAAGCGGCTTTGAAAGCAACGCCGCAGGACATAGCCGATCTAAAAGCAATTGTTCATCGTCAGCGTACATCGCTGGGTGAAGCGGATGCCTTCATCTCTGCCGATATGGATTTTCATATTCGTATCGCAAAAATTTCAGGCAACCCGATCTTTGTCGGCTTGAGCGAGGCTATGCTTGCATGGCTCCGTGAATATCACACGCATATGCTGATTTGGACGGGTAAAGAAAACTTTACGCTGGTCGAGCATGAAGAGATTCTGGATGGAATCGCCGCGAAAGATCCGGATGCCGCGGAAGCCGCCATGCGTCACCACCTGGAGCGCTCGCGAGACCTTTACACGAAATAACCGGCTAATCAGCTTTCGGGGATATTTTCTCTGAAAATCACCTGAATGCGTGGCGGGTGATCGTCGATCTGTTCACCTTTAATGCTGTTGATCAGCGCTGCTAAAGCTTCGCGGGCTTCGACGCGTGGGTTCTGATCGATCACTGCATCCATCGTTCCGTTCAGCAAGAGCCGTTTGGTGCTTTCTGTCAATTCATGGCCTATGAATATGACGGAATCGGATTTTCCCGAATCTATCAACGCCTGCCCAATCCCCTGATTGCCTGCGCCAATATTGTAAATTCCGGCGAGGTCGGGATGGCGTTTGAGAAGGGCGGTCGTTTCGTTGTAGGCGCGCTCGCGGTCATCTTTAATTTCGTTGAGCTCAACAATGTTGAAGCGCGGAAACTCTTCTGCAAGCACGCGGCGGAAGCCCATTTCACGTTCTTCATGGCCGCGATAAGACAGCGAGCCTACAAAAAGCGCGATCTTTGTTCCGCCAGCTTTTCCCAAAAAGCGCCCCAGAACATAACCGCCTAAACGGCCTGCCGCGCGGTTGTCGATGCCAATATAACGAACGCGCGGCACATGCAGAATATCGGATGCAATCGTTACGATGGGAGTGCCGGACTGGGCGAGTGTCCGCATTGCCTCGCGCACTGTAGGGTGATCCAATGCGATGACGCCAACGCCATTGGTTTGTCCTTTGAGGTTTTCCAATGCATGGGCCAGTGTATCCGGGTTAAAGCCTTCGACGCTGTGAATGGTCAGATCAATTTCAGGATTTAGCGCAGATTGTCTGATGATTTGATCGCGCAGGTTGGCAATGAACGTATTGGTTCCGGCTGGCAGAACGAAGTCGAGTTTAATTTTGTCTGGCGCGGCTGTGGTTGTTCCAGCGCCGCCGGGAAGGTAGCCCAGAGTGCGGGCTGCCTCGAATACGATTTCACGGGTGCGTTCTTTGACGCCGTCACGATTGTTGAGCACACGATCAACTGTCGCACTCGAGACGCCAGCGGCTTTGGCGATGTCGGTCAATGTTGAGCGCAAGTCCGGACCCCCAGAAAAATGATGTAAAATGATGTATTTCGATTTGGAAATGTTGCAAGCCTAAATCTTGCCGAACCTGACTTATCCTCATTAATTCGCCATAATGCATCAAATTACATCATTTATATCTAAGAGGCAGTGCAAATTGTCTCGACTGCGATTGCGTCGATTAAAAAAGATGCAAAATGATGTAAAATGATTTCTTCTGACGTTGACACTCTCGTCATCAGTCTTCATTAATCCTCAACATATCAATGGAGGTTGATATTTCTCATCGTTCACAGGGTCTTGTAGATTGGGCGGATGCCTTTCCGTCTCATATGGCTCGATGGGGAATTGTAGCGGGAGGATTAAATGAGCGCAGCGCAGGGCTTTGCCCCTGATCCGCAAGTCCGGGTTCGGGATTTCAAAATTGGCTGTATCGGTGCGGGTATGATTATGGCCGAATGCCATCTTGCAGCCTATAAGGAAGCTGGCTTCACCGTGTCGGCAATTGCTTCACGTACCAAGGCGAAGGCCGCAGAGGTCGCAGAGCGTTGGGGCATTGCGACCGTACATGACACGCCCGAAGCGCTGATCGCTGATGAAGCAATCCAAATCCTCGACATAGCTTATCCACCGGATCAGCAACCAGATATCATTCGTAAAGCGCTTGCACAGCCACATATCAAGGGCATTCTTGCGCAAAAGCCGCTGGCTCTGACGCTTGAAGAAGCGATTTCTCTGCGCGATGAGGCGGCAAAAGCCGGTAAAATTCTCTCAGTCAATCAGAACATGCGCTACGACCAGTCGATGCGCGTGCTGAAGCAAATTCTCGACAATGGTGAGCTGGGCACGCCTGTGATGGCGACAATCGAGATGCGCGCCATCCCGCATTGGCAGGGATTTCTTGAAGACTATGACCGTCTGACACTCTCCAATATGAGTGTGCATCATCTGGATGTGTTGCGCTTCCTGTTTGGTGAGCCGGACACAATCACCACACTGACGCGCACCGATCCGCGCACCAAGTTTGCGCATAAGGATGGCATCACTGTTTCGACATTGATGTTCCCGAGTGGCGTGATGGCGGTTTCGATGGAAGATGTGTGGTCGGGGCCGCGCGAAGAAGGCTTTGACAGCGATATTTACATCAAATGGCGCGTCGAAGGCACGGATGGTGTGGCGCAAGGCACGATTGGCTGGCCCGATGGTTCGCCATCGACGCTGACTTATGCTTCCAAAAAGACGACAGATGGCAAGTGGGTGAGCCCGAAATGGGAAACCAAGTGGTTTCCGCATGCCTTCATTGGCGTCATGGAGCAGCTGCAATATGCGATCCACTCGGGCGAGCCGCCAGCATTATCAGTCGCAGACAATGTAAAGACAGTTGCACTTGTTGAGGCTGGTTACAAGTCGATCGATGAAGGCCGCACGGTCAGATTATCCGAAATATCGGTAGCTTAAGAAGACAAAACGGGAGGGTTTTATCATGATGCAGGTAGGTATTTTCAGTGGCTATTTTCCTTATTCGCTAGAGGAAACAGCCAAAAAAATACGGGCGCTGGATTTCAATACAGTCCAGTTGGATATGCACTTCAAAGACATCGACCTCAGTGCGGGTCAGATCACCAAGGATAAGTGCGTCAAAATTCGTGAGACTTTCCGCGATAACAATCTGCCGATCTCGTGCATTTCCGGCTACACGAACATTATTCATCCAGACAAGGCAGAGCGTGAGCGTCGCGTCGGCTATCTCAAAGAGATCATCCGCCATGCGCAATATCTCGGTACACCTTATGTGATTTCAGAAACCGGCACTTACAACACCGATTCCGACTGGGTTCATCATCCGAAAAACAAGACCGAAGAAGGTTTTGAAGAATGCCGCAAGGTCATCGCTGACCTCTCGCAGTTTGCCTATGATCATGGCGCAGTATTCCTGCTCGAAACCTATGTGAACAATGTGGTCGGTTCGGTCGAGGAAACAGTGAAGATGTTTGCGCAGGTCGATCATCCGGGGCTTGGCCTGCTGATGGATCCGACCAATTATTTTGAGACGCACAATATCGACCGCATGGATGAAATCCTCAATCAGGTTTTTGATACGCTAAGCGACAAGATCAAGATCGGCCACGCGAAAGACGTCAAGCGCTCGGGCGATGACAAGACGGAAAAGCATGCCGATATTGGTGATGCCGATGCGCTTGAAAGCCATACTTTCCGTGGTGTTGGCGAAATCGAACTGCCTGCTCCGGGTCTCGGTTCATTGAACTATGACCTTTATCTCAAGCGCCTTGCCCAAAAGCATCCGAATATTCCGATGATCATCGAACATCTTGATGAGGCTGATGTGCCGCGTGCGAAGAAGTTCCTTGATGGCAAGCTGCGCGCGCAGGGACTTTAATACACCTGGGCGGGGTGAGGCGGCCGGTACTACAAACAAGCGTTTAGACACTGGCCGCCTTTTGAATGAAATGGCTGTACGCAGTATTATTTAAGGTGCGAACATGGTGAAGCTTTACGGAGAGGCGAGATCGCGTCGCGATATTGCCGCGAGCAGTGGCTCTTTTGCGCAATTTGCAGGCGTTCGCCTGATGACGCTGGAAGACGGATTGGAGCGCGGCATAAGAATGCTGGAGTTTCGTTCAGGCACCGGCTTGCGTTTTACCGTACTGGTTGACCGCGCTTTGGATATCGCCGATTGCGATTATCGCGGCATGGCTATCGGCTGGAATTCGCCATCTGGCTTCCGCCATCCGGGCCTGCATGAATATGAAGGCGAGGGTGGCCTCGGCTGGATGCGCTCTTTCTCGGGCCTGATGATCACATGCGGTCTCGATCATATCCTCTTCATGTATGACGAGGCGGCGGATCATTATAATTACAAACCGCGAGAGACGATCAAGCATTCCATTCATGGTCGCGTTGGCACCATTCCGGCGAAACTCACCGGCTATGGTGAACGCTGGGAAGGCGATGAATGCTTTCTCTGGTGCGAAGGTGTCGTCATGCAAGGAACCGTCTTCGGCGAACATCTTGAACTCACACGTCGTATCGAAATTAAAGCTGGCACCAACGATATTAAGCTGACGGATCGTGTGACCAATCGCGGCTTTTATCGCACGCCGCATATGTATTGCTATCACATCAATGTCGGTCATCCGGTTTTGGCTGAGGGGTCGCGCTATCTCGCTCCCATCAAGGATGTTGTCTGGGCAGCGCATGCGGGCGAGGATTACCAAAAGCAGGGCGTCGGCTATCGATCAATGCCTGCGCCGCAAATGCAGTTTCATGAGCAGGTCTGGCAGCATGAAATGGGTGCGGATGCCAATGGCGAAGTGCCGGTCGCGCTGGTCAATGACAGGCTTGGTATCGGCTTTGAGGTTGTCACCCGCAAGGATCAGTTCCCCTGCATGTATGAGTGGCAGAACCTGCAGGCTGGGCAATATGCACTTGGCATTGAACCAGCCACCAACCACGTCCTTGGGCATGGAGCTGCGCGTGAACGCAATGAGCTGATCTGGCTCGAACACGGCGAGGAGCGTCGCTACGATAGCACGTTCCGTATCCTTGCAAATACCTCGGAAATTGAGGCAAGCGAGGCTCGAATTGTGGCGATTTGCAGGCAACCTGATGGCGATTATCCGGCACCATCAGGTAATCACATTACCATTGGAGGCCGCTCATGAGCGGTGCACCCATGTTTTCAGTAGCGGGGAAAACCATTCTCTATACAGGTGCTGCCGGTGGTTTGGGGCTTGAAACAACCTTGAATTTCCTGCGCGCCGGTGCGCGGGTTGTCGCCATAGATCATGACCCGAAGAAGATCGAGGAGCTGAAAAGCAAAGCAGAACTTGAGAGCCTTGACGGTCTTTCGATCCACGCACTTGATTTGTCTGATTTATCGGCACTTCGCCCGGCATTGGAGGCTATTTCCAGTGACGTTGGGGGCTTTGATGTTGTGATTAACAATGCCGCGATTTATCCCTCAAAGCCTTTTGAAGAATACACGCTTGAGGAAATGCAGAAGGTGCAGCACATCAATGTTGATGCGGGCATTGTCTGCGTTCAGGTGGCGTTGCCGCATATGCGGAAAAAGGGTTGGGGGCGGATAATCAATATCGCCAGCGTTACCGCCTATGGCGGTTGGGCGCAGCTATCGCCGTATGTGCAGTCTAAGGGCGCGTTGATCGGGCTTGCCCGCGCCTGGGCACGTGAATTTGGTACCTATGGCATTACCGTCAATGCGATTTCTCCGGGCGCATTTCCAACGGACGCAGAAAAAATCCATCCCGATCCAGAAGGCTATACGCGCTTTGTGTTGGACCATCAGGCGGTGAAACGTCGTGGTTCCGCCCATGATATTGCTTCCGCATTGATGTTTCTTGCTTCTGAAGAAGCTGGGTTTATCACCGGCCAGACCTTGAATGTCGATGGCGGATGGGTGATGCATTAGGGAACAAATTTGCATTGGAGGAATGCGTGAGGAAACTTTATCTGGCAGTCGGGTCGCTTATTCGCGAAGCCCCTTATTTTCAGGGCGCGCGTGGCGAAGGCCTTTCTATCTACGCGTTCGATACGACGACAGGTGAAGCTCAGCGCATTTGCGGCACAAGCTCAGTCGATAATCCGACATTTCTTAGCGTCGATCCGGCTTCAGGCGTCATTTACGCCAATTCGGAAGTGTTCAACTGGCATGAAGGCACTGTTACCGCCTATCGATTTGATGCCGGGCGTGGTGAGCTTGTTTATCTCAACAAACAGGCGTGCCTGGGCAGCATATCGGCCTATAATATGGTTACGCGCGATGGAAAATTTGTGCTGGTTGCCAATTATGCCATGGGAACCGGTGGGCCGGATCAATCGCTGGTCGCATTGCCGGTCTTAGCCGATAGTGGTTTGGGGCCGGTTAAAGGTTCTGTTCGTCACGAGGGAGTGCTTGGACCAATCACCGATCGGCAGGAGCGAAGCCATCCGCATTGTGTGGTTGAAACGCCAGAGGGCGGTATCTTTCTCGCCGCCGATCTTGGCCTTGATGAAATCATAACGTACCGATTGGATGATGAGGGTGCGTTTGAGCGCCTCAGCAGTGTTGCTGTTATAGCTGGCTCCGGGCCTCGACATATTGCGCAGCATCCGAACGGTCGGTTTGTCTATGTTTCAAACGAGCTTGATTCCAGTGTTTCGCTTATTCATCGTGACGGCACGCAGTTGAGCCTTGGCCAAACTCTGCCAAGCGTGCCTGCGGACGTCCAATCTCATGGTGCAGATATTCATCTGACACCCGATGCGCGGTTTCTCTACTGTTCGAACCGTGGGCCCGACAGCATCACGGCATTTCGTGTGGATCAGGAAAATGGCAGCTTGGTTGAGATCGGCCAGAGCTTTACGGGTGGAAAAACACCGCGTAATTTTGCTGTGACACCAGATGGTGGATGGCTTCTTGCCGCAAACCAGAACGGAGATTGCATCGCAATTTTCACAATCGACAAGGAGACAGGTATCTTGAACGATACTGGCAAGCGCATCGAAATTGGCACTCCCGTCTGTGTGAGGCCGTTCTATCTGTGAGCGGTGAATCTAGTCTTCCACGAAAGCAACGCCGTAAGGGCTCTGGCGTGACCATGGCCGACGTGGCTGCGGCTGCAGGCGTGTCGATGCAGACGGTCTCGCGGGCGCTCCGCTTTCCAGATTCGGTAATGCCTGAAAAGCGCAAGGCTATTCAGGACGCGATTGAGAAAACCCATTACGTCCATAATCTCGCTGCAAGCCACCTTGCTTCGCATAAGAGCAATACGGTTGCAGCAATTATCCCGACACTCTCAGCTTCTGTTTTTGCAGAAACCATCCAGCATTTTTCCGACGTGCTCCACCATGCGGGGTATCAGATTTTCTTAGGTAATACGGATTATCGCCCTGAGCGTGAGGAAGAAATTATCCGCAGCCTTTTGGGTCGTCGTCCGGACGGCATTTTTCTCATCGGTACGCATCACAGCAAGCGCAGCGTGGCGCTGCTTAAGCGGGCTGCGATACCTGTCGTTGAAGGTTGGGATTTTACAGACAAGCCGATTGATCGGTTGGTTGGGTTTTCCAACACGGCCGCGATTGCAGAGATGGTCGATCATCTGATTAATGCAGGCAGGCGTTATATTGTTTTCGCAGGCGTTGTCAGAAAAGGTGACAGTCGTGCAGCCGAGCGTCGTGCCGGGTTCAAGGCGGCAATGGAGCGGCTGTTTCCAGACGAAAAGCCACGTATCACCGTGGCGACCGAAATGCCGATTGCCATGGCTTCGGGCGTTGATCTTTTGCGTCGGGCACTCGCGCAATATCCTGAAGCTGATGCCGTCATGTTTTCGAGCGATATTCTGGCATCAGGCGCGCTGCTGGAAACGCAGCGTATTGGTATCAAGGTGCCGCAACGCTTAGCGATTACCGGCTTTGGTGACTTTGAATTATCAGGTCATCTGCTACCGCCATTAACGACGGTTGCGGTGCCTTCGGCAGAAATTGGACGACAGGCGGGTGAGCTTTTGCTGCAAGCCATGCGCGGTGAGACATCGGCTAACACCATCGTTGATGTCGGCTTTGAGCTGAAGATCAGGGCCAGTGGTTAATTAGTTAAACTGTCAGCTTGTGTTCGAAGTCCGTCAGCACTTCGCACCCGTTTTCGGTTACGTGCAGCATGAATTCGAGCCGTACACCGCCAATATCTGGGTCGAAGGCGGTAGGCTCCACCATCACGACCATATCTTTCTTAAAGGTCTCGGTTTCGTAGCCGACAAGTCGTGGCCATTCATGCACTGATGTGCCGATGGAATGACCAGAATGGTGGGCATAACCATAGCCATGTGATGTGATATGCGCCTGCAATTGTTGATCCAATTCACCGATGCTAAGACCAGGACGGACAAGTTCAACTGCAAGATCCAGTGCTGATTTTACGGCCTTGAACTGCTTTTCAAACCCGTTACTCACTTTACCTAGCATTGCCGATGCACAGCTGTCGCCCCAATAGCCTTTAACACGCGGTGCGAGATCGCAGATGAGTGGGTCGCCGGCCGCGATGATCCGGTTTGTTGGCCAGCCCATGAATGCGGATGTCCGTTCTTTGCCGGAGATGAAGTCGCCGGTGATCGGCAGGCGTTCACCGGCTCTGCTTTCCATGGAGAGCCTTATATCGGCGAATATCTCCAGCTCGCTGCGGCCTGCCTTGCAGTATTCTATAAAGGCGCGTTGTCCGGCGGAAGCGGTTAGTGCTGCCTCATGCAATAACGCGACCTCGGTGACTGTTTTGACCATGCGTTGGCGCTTGAAGGCATCATCAATTGAGACATGCTGGTGCGCCTCGATGAGTGGCAGCAGCGACAGTGGAAAACTGCTCTGCTCTATTGCGATTGTTCCGCCGACTCCGAATTTGGTGAAGAGCGCTCGCACCACTTGGCGATAGTTCGTAAAAATTTCTATCGGCTCTTTGTATGAGAAACCCTCATATTTGAGAATGATTTCAGCCCAGCTTGGTGTTCCCTCTTCAAGATTGGTAACGACAAGTCCGCATTCGCCATTTTTGCCCACGAGAGCGATGGCAGGCCCACCGGCAAAGGGCGATGGTCCCGCTTCTATGGAAACGATATGACCTGAGGCATAGGCGATGCCATCAGGGCTGGTAAATAGTCCCCAATCAGCATCGGATGCTTTGATGGCTTCAATCGTCCGTGCGAGCCTTTCATCCATCAGAAACTCCCTAGATCAGATTACGGATATGGCGGTCACGACCATAGGCGGCAACCAGAAGCAGGATGAGTATCCCGAGAGCTGATTGTACCATGGCGTCTGAAAAGCCCATGCCGATGAGAAATGTGCGCAGTTCCATCAGCATAATTGCGCCCGCAACAGTTCCGACAAAACCACCGCGCCCACCGATAAGTGCGGTTCCGCCGATCACAACCGCAGACACTGTCTGGAAGAGATAAGGCGTGCCGACTATAGCACTTGACGAGCCAGTGAAACCGAGCAGAAGAATGCCAGCAAGGGCAGCAAATATCGCGCTTAGACCAAATGTGATGGCCCAGATTACCACCGGCCGGATCAATGACAGTTCAGCGGCCTTGATGTTTGACCCCAATGCATAAAGTTTGCGACCATAAATCGTGCGCTGCAACACAAAGACAGTGCCAATACTGAGCACGAGTGTGAAAGGGATTAGCCACGGAAACGGCAATGGTCCGATAGTGCCACCCAAGGACACGAAATCATTGATGAAAGCAGGTGCTGAACCTGTCGGCAATCCGCGGATCCAGATCTGCACCCCGGCTTGAACCATGGTGCCAACGCCAAGCGTGACAATTAGTGGATGGATGGAAAGTGCCGCTGACAACGCTCCCGAAAAGGCACCGATCAGCCCCGCCGATGCCAGCACGATAACGCCCGCCACAAGTGGCGGCATTCCATCGCCATAGAGGCTTGCAAAAACGACATTGGCAAAACCGATCACAAAGGGAATGGAAAGATCGATGCCGCCCAGGATCATCACCAGTGTCTGACCAAGTGCTGCAATTGCTAAAAGTGCAGCCAAAACCAGCATGGCGCGAATGGAAAACAGACTGGCAAAGCCCGGAATGAGTGCTGCTCCAAGCAAGAAGATCAGTACGACCCCGATAAAAGCGATTAGGGCGCGATTTGTAGCGAGTGCTTTGATCATGACTGCGCCACCTTGCGTCGGAAATAGAGTTTCACTTTTTCACAGTTGAGGCATACGGCCAGAACAAGTACGGCGCCATAAACTGCCTGAAGCACGAAAGTCGAGACGTTGAACGCGGTCAACATGCTTTGTAGCAGGAAAATGTCCGCGGCACCCAGGAACGCAGCGGTGAGTCCACCAACTCCGCCAGCAAGACTGACGCCACCAAGGGCAACTGCGGCGATAGCAATCAGCGTGTAGCCGGGGCCGATGATCGGGTCGCCCGAACCAATCAGAGCCGTAAGCGACAATGCTGCAAAGCCTGCAAATAATCCGGCCAGCACATATGCGAAGAAGCGGACGAGCGGGACATTGATGCCAGCGGTATAGGCTGCACGGTCCTCACTACCAACGGCCATAAGCGTCTCATAAAATGGCAGGCGTTTGATGCCGATCCATATCAAAACGGCCGTGCCCACTGGCAGAATGGACCATGGTCCAGCCAGGGATGCTAACCATGCAGGCACCGAACCTGATGGCGAAGGAAGGATGGTTAGCGCCAGCCCGCCAAAGATCAGGTAGGTTCCAAGGGTTGCGACGATCGGCTGGATGCGAATGATCGCTGCTAGAAGGCCGTTCAGTGCGCCCGCTAAAACGCCAAGTAAAATGGCTGCCGGGATGATGATAAAGGGTGATGAGATGCCGCCTTCTGTAATCAGTATCTGGACCAGAATGACATTGATCAAACCCATAAGTGGGCCGACGGAGATGTCAATCGAGCCACGACCAGCAAGGAACGGTATGGTGATTGCGAGCGAGGTCAGCAGCAGTGGCGCGGCAAGCCCCAGCACCGAGCCCCAGTTTGAGGGTGCAAAGCGCACCGGATTGAGCACGATGTTGATGACAAGTAGAATGATGAAGAGGACTGCAGCAAGCCGTGTCTCTTGACCGCCGGAGAATATGCGCAATAAGCCGTAATTGTTGTCTCGTGCGATCATAGCTCCACCTCTTCCTGTCCGAACATGGCTGCAAGAACGCCCGACATCGACATTTGGGATTTGCCGATGGTTTTCGAACACTCAAAATCGCGGAACACTGAAACACTGTCACAGATTTGCAAGATTTCTTCGATTTCACTCGACAAGATGACGAGCGCGATACCTTCTTCGCGGGCGAGCTTGCGAAAGGCTTCGTAGAATTTCATGCGCGTGTTCAGATCAACGCCGCGCGTTGGATCGTTGAGCAACATCACACGCGGCTGGAGTGCCAGAAGCCGGGCAAGCAGAACTTTCTGCTGATTACCGCCGCTTAATGTAGTGATCGGCGCGTCCATCGCAGGATAGCGGATCGACAGAAAGTCGGTATGACGCTGCAACTCTTCTTTCTGTTTACGGCGATTAAGAATGCCAGCCCATGAAAAACGCGGCATGGAAGGCATGCCGAAATTATCGAGTACGGAAAGCACTGGGAAAATTCCGGTCGCACGACGGTCACGCGGCAGATAAACTACGCCGCGTTTTGCTGCGTCGTGGTGATTGCGATAGGCGTTTTTTACGCCAGACCCGGCAACGACTTCCACCGTGGAATGGCGTGGCTGATTGAAGCCCGCAAGCGCCAGCAGGAACTGTTCCTGACCGTGGCCTTCCAGTCCAGCCAGCCCAGTTATTTCGCCTGCGCGGATCGTACCGGATAAGGCTTTACGCCCCGGAGCAAGAACCAGATTTTCATAGGAAAGAATGATCTGCTTACTCGACATGGAGGTGAGCCTCGGGAGCCATGAGTTCCAAAAGGATCTGGCTGGTGATTTGTTTCCTGTCGAGCGTGTCGACAACATGGCCGCTCCGCAGCACTGTGACCTGATCGGAAAGGCGTTTAACCTCTTCAAGTCGATGCGAAATGAAGATCACAATATTGCCCGAAGCGGCGTAATCTTCGATGGTTTCAAAAACGAGATCGCGGTCTGCATAGTCGAGCGCTGCCGTGGCTTCGTCGAGCAGCAGGATCGAGGGACGACTGATGAAGGCGCGCGCAATGACTACGAGCTGCTGTGCGGCAAGTGAAAGACTGCCGGCCGCGGCATGAAGGTCGATCGGAAAGCGTGCAATTTTTGACAAGACCGCACTTGCGGCCTTCTCGCGCACCGATTTATTAACTTGACGGGTGAAGAGCCCATCAAAGCCGAGAAAGATATTCTCGACCACCGAACGATGTGGAGCGATAAGGACTTCCTGAAAAACAGTGGACAGGCCCAATGCCTTCATATCTGCGGGAGATTTGGCTGAGATATCGTTCTCGTTGAGAACAACGCGACCCAGAGTAGGTGCAACCACTCCTGACAATATCTTGAGCATTGTGCTCTTGCCGGAGCCGTTCTCACCAAGAATCGTATGAACGCCATAGCTGAAATCGACATTAGCACCTGTCAACGCAACGGTTTCACCATAACGTTTTTCGATGTTTTTGATTGCCAGTGTTTTAACCGGCGCGTGTGTTACGTCAGGCAAACCGGCAGCGTGGAGCAGCCTGTGTATTCCGGATGTACCGGCTAAATTCAGATCAGACTCAGGCATGATAAAATTGCTTTCCGCAGACGATAAGCAAAACCCACTGCCAGCAAGACTGGCAGTGGCTGTGTTTGCGCAGATGGTTTACTTGGCGCAGGAGGCGGGCACTTTTGCGAAATCATAAAGCGGCGTGGCGCTTCCATTCGTAAAATATCCGTTCATCAGTTCTTCTGGGAACGGATCCTGTGGCGGGATCGGGAAAATGGCCGCGGAATCCGGCTTCATGCAGTCCTTGTACCAGTTCGGAAGATCGGCCTGTGTCACGGTCGGCATCGGAGCGATGATCGTGTTGACCCGCGGCTTTTGGCCATCAAGAACTCGCAAAGCGATGCGAAAAGCATTCTGTGCCGCTACGTGCGGTGAAACTTCGCCACCATAGAACTTGAATGTGTCCTGATTGGCATTCCAGTAGCCAAGTGCATCGCCGGAGATGGAGCCTGCAATCAATGGCAATGGACGACCTGCCTGTTGGAAGGCTTCCGCAATGAAGCGGGCTTCGCTGCCCGTCGACCAGACAGCATCGATTTGTTGTGGCGTGGTGGCAAGCGCTTGAAGTACTGCGGATTTTGTTGTTGTGCCGGTCCATTCACCGCTCACCTTGCGGGCAATCTTGAGGGTGCCGGCTTCTTCGGCAGCCTTTTCAAGTCCAGCATTTTCCTGCTGGACAAGCGGATGGCCAGAAATGCCCTCAACCTGAAGGACGGTGCCGCCATCTTTTAGCACTTCAGCAATGCCCTTGCCCATCTGGTAGCCCCAGAGGTTTTGGTTGTGCATGACATTGATGGCATTTGGCGTAGTGACGGAACCAGCTGATGTGATGACCGGAATACCTGCCTTATAGGCGTCATCAATTACGGCATTGAGCGCAGTAGAAGATCCGGCAATGGTCGTGATGACATTGCAACCCTGCTCGATGAAAGCTCGAATTTGTGAAATCTGTTGCGTGGCGTCGCCATTGGAGTCTGAAACAACGTACTCAGACACATCGCCAGCCGCGATTGCACCATTCACGAGGCGCTTGAGTTCATCATTGAAGGTCACACGCCATGGATTACCCATATAGGATTCCGAATGGCACCAGCGCCATGGCTTGGCGGGGGCGTTGAAATTGCCATAAGCCGAAGGGCCAACTTCAACCATGTCGGTATAAAGTGCCTGAATTTCGGTTGGAAGTGTGCCGAGCAGCGTTGCGCGGTCTTGATTTTGTGCCTGTGCGTTTAGCGCCGAAGCCGACAAAATAGCAAGCGTAAGTGCCTTTAGGCCAAGGCCTGAGCGAATTCTGGTCATGTGCTCTCCTCCAGTGTGAACCTCCCGTTCACTTGTAAAAACTTTATTCACATATGCCGCCTCACGTCAATTAAAAAATGTGAGCGCTAATTTTGATGATAGAATTATCGTGCAAATCATGACGATATGTACATTAAAATGTTAGCGCTCACTATAGACAATCGAAAAATATTCGATAGGTTCAGCGCAAATGGATTTCAATAGGGAGGAGGTAGCTATGGGTGTCTTATCAGGTTATCGGGTGCTGGATTGTTCGATTGCTATGGCAGGGCCGTTTGCAGCGCAGCGGTTGGGTGATCTTGGCGCCGATGTTGTTAAAGTTGAGCCGACAACGGGTGAATGGCAGCGCCATGTGGCTGCAGGCGGAGCGGAAGGCAACAAGGTCAATGTCTCATTTCTGTCGCTTAACCGTAACAAGCGTTCGCTTGCTGTTGATCTGAAATCCACGGACGGCAAACAGGTTCTTATCGACTTGGTCAAAACGGCTGATGTGTTCTTGCAGAACTATCGCCCCGGCGTCGCAAAGCGTCTCGGGGTGGATTACGAGTCGCTCTCCCAGATCAATCCGAAGCTGATCTATGTTTCGATTTCCGGTTACGGCGAGGATGGCCCTTATGTTCAGCGTCCGGGACAGGATCTGGTTTTACAAGGCATGTCGGGGGCAATGCTTTCGGCAGGCCGCGAAGGCGAGCCGCCGACTGCTGCCGGGCAATATCTCGTTGATGCTATCACAGCGTATAACGCCTTTGAGGGTGCGCTTGCAGCACTTCTCCATCGCGAACGCACGGGTGAAGGCCAGTTAGTTCAGGTCAATATGCTGGATGCGATCACCACCATCCAGATGCAGGAGCTTTCGGTTTTCACGGTTGGCGGCAAGCCGCAGACCCGCTCGGCAGAACCGCACGCGCATGTTTACATCCGCGCGCCTTACGGTGCTTTTGCAACGTCTGATGGTTTCATCATTGTCGCTTTCCCAAAGCTGAAAACGCTGGGCGAAGTGATCGGCGAAGACAGCTTCCTCACCATGAATGACGAGGTTGATACCTGGGCCCGTCGCGATGAAATCTTTGCCAAAACGCGAGATAAGCTGAAGGCGAAAACCTCTGCCGAATGGCTGGAACTTTTGCGCGCCGCCGATATCTGGTGTGGCCCTGTTTATGGTTATGCCGATCTCGTTGAGGACGAACAGATCAAACATAATGGCACGTTTGTGGAATATGAACATCCCACCGAAGGCAAAGTGAAAACGCCGGGTTTCCCGATCCGTTTTTCCAAAACACCATCGACGGTTGATCGCGGTGCCCCGATCACCGGACAGGACACGCGCGATATTCTGGCAGAAGCAGGATATGCGCCGGATAAGATCGCGGCGCTTGAGCAGTCCGGCGTTATCGTTTCAGGAAACATCTGAAATGCAGGTGATTAAAGCTCTTACCTGGGATCATCCGCGTGGCTATAACGCGCTGGCTGCAGCGGCAAAACTGTCGGAAACCGCCAATTCAGGCTTGGATATCCATTGGGATAAGCAGCCGCTTGAAGGCTTTGAATCGCACCCGATTGCCGATCTTTGCGCCCGCTATGATCTCGTGGTTCTCGATCATCCGCATGTAGGAGAGGCCATTTCCGGCAACTGCCTTCTTTCTTTGGAGGATATGTTCGGCGATGAAATCGTTGCAACATTGGCCAGTGCAAGCATCGGCCCGTCGCTGACGAGCTACCGTTTTGCGGGAAAGCACTGGGCGCTGCCGCTTGATGCCGCTACGCAGGTCATGGCATTACGGCCCGATCTTTTGGCCAATGTACCGACGACTTGGGACGAGGTTGTGCGCCTGTCGCGTGAAAGTGGCAATGTTGCGCTTTCGCTCGCTGGTCCCCATGCCTGTCTGTCATTCTTGTCCATTGCAGCGGCTCTTGGCGAGCCGCCAGCTGAAGAAGACCCGAATATTCTCGTGTCGGGTGAGATTGGTCGCAAGGTTTACGATCTCATGTCGGAACTTGCAGCGCGCAGCCCGGCATCGGTCAAGCAGAAGAACCCAATCGGTATTCTTGGCCACATGGCCGAGCATGATGACGTGGCTCTATGTCCGCTCGTTTACGGCTATGTGAATTATGCCGCTCCGCAAAGCGGTCATCCTCTGGCTTTCCACAACGCACCGCGCGCTCGTGCTGATGGACGCCCGGGTTCGACATTAGGCGGTACTGGCATCGGCATTTCGCGCCGTTGTAATGTTACACCAGAACTCAAAGCCCATCTTTTGTGGCTGATGAGCCAGAAAGTGCAGTCCGGTTTCATTCCAGATCATGAAGGGCAACCTTCGCGCCGCGATGCCTGGCATGACGAGCGCGTGAATGTGCATTGGGGCGATTTTTATCGCAACACGGCAGACACGCTCGAGCAAGCCTATGTGCGCCCGCGTCACAACGGATACATCGCCTTTCAGGGCAAAGCGTCAGCGCTTCTGGGTGCAGCTTTTGATGAGCGACGCCCTGCAATCGATGTGTTGAGCGAACTGCAATCTCTTTATGCGGCTTCGCGTGCAAATGGCGGTGAAAGGTAAGTTTCCCATGACTGAAGATATAAAATTCGAGATCTATGGCGCCGTTGCCATTATCACGTTGAACCGTCCGCAAAAACTCAACGCCGTCACGCCGGAAATGGCCGACGCAATCGTTGCTGCCGTTACAGAATGCAATGACAGCGACACGATCCGTTGCGTCATCCTGACGGGCGCTGGTGAGCGCGCTTTTTGTGCGGGTTCTGACATTCGCGAACTCGATACTTATGAGACGCCTTGGCAGTTTCGCAATCGCCCGGATTATTGCGATGCATTTCGTGCGCTGCTTAAGCCATCAATTGCAGCCGTCAATGGCTATGCGTTTGGCGGCGGACTTGAAACCGCAATGTCTTGCGATATCCGAATTGCTTCTGAAAACGCCCAGTTTGCAGCACCTGAAATCAAGCTCGGCTGGATTGGTGGCGGTGGCATGGCGGCGCATCTGGCGCACTCCGTCGGTGCATCCAATGCAGCACTTATGATTATGACCGGCGATCCGATAGCCGCAGATAAAGCCGAGCGTTGGGGACTTGTAAGCGAAGTCGTATCGCAAGCCGATCTGCTCAAGCGCGCCCGTGAAATCGCCCATGTGATCGCCTCGCGCGCGCCGATTGCCGCAGAAACGGCGAAACTCAATCTCAAGGCCGCTGTTTCGATGCCGCTTGAAAAAGCAATCGAATATGAGCGCGATCTGCAAACAATCTGTTTTGCCACGGCCGACGCACAGGAGGGGCGCGCTGCCTTCAAGGAGAAAAGGGCACCGTTTTTTCATCGACGCTAACAGGGTTGGGGGCCTTTAGAGCGCATCCTGAAAGCCGTTTTCGGGATGCGTACCAATACAAAATGTTAGAGCGACGATCTCAATTGATCAGATCGAAACACGCTCTAGCTCGTCAAATCGAGGGAGAGGGATTTTGACAACCGAAACCATGGGCAAGCAAAAGGCGCTTGGCAGTACGATATTTGCCAGCACCATCGGTACAGTCGTCGAGTGGTACGACTTCATTCTGTATGCGACAGCTGCCGCACTTATCTTCAACCATCTGTTCTTTCCGCAATTTGACCCTACAACGGGTATCATTGCGTCTTTCGCAACTTATACGGTTGGCTTTCTGGTGCGTCCGCTGGGCGGCATCGTGTTTGGCTGGATGGGTGACCGCATCGGGCGCAAGCCGGTGCTGATGATAACGCTTTTGATGATGGGTATCAGCACCACATTGATCGGCTGTCTGCCGACCTATGACACGATCGGCATTTGGGCACCGATACTTCTGCTCCTGCTGCGCGTTGTCCAGGGGCTTGGCGCGGGCGCTGAATATGCGGGTGCCGTGGTTATGGCAGGCGAGATCGCCGGTGGCCGCCGTGGTTTCTTTGCAAGTCTTCCTGCGGCAGCTGTTGATGTCGCTACAATTTTGGCGGCAGGTATTTTCGCTCTTTTCACGCTGTTGCCTGAAGATGACTTTATGAGTTGGGGTTGGCGTATCCCATTCCTGCTAAGTGGTCTGGTGCTGTTTCTCGGCGTTTACATCCGTCAGAAAGTTCCTGAATCGCCGGAGTTCGTGCAGGTTAAGGAAGAGCGTCGCGACGCTAAATTGCCAGTACTCGAAGTGCTGCGTGATCATCCGCGGACCATGCTTGCCGCAATGGGTGCGAACCTTGCTCCCAACCTGTCTTACGTCTTCCAGACATTTACGCTGGCCTATGCCACATCGAAACTTGGCTTCCCGCGTGAAATCATTCTGACAGGTGTTATGCTTTCAAGTGCGTTTGGCGCGGTGATGTGCGTGGTGTTCGGTGCGTTGTCTGACCGTGTTGGGCGTGTGCCAATCATGGCCATGGGGTCTGCTGCTGCGGCAATTTATTCGCTGGTCTATTTCCAGTTGCTTGGTGCGGGGACGCCATGGACGGCGGTTGTGCTGATCATCATTGGACATGCGATTGGCGCACGATCATCGTTTGGTGTTCAGCCAGCCTTCTATTGCGATATTTTCCCCACAGAAGTGCGTTACAGCGCGATCGCTTTTGCGCGGGAAGTCACTGGTGCGATTTTTGTTGGTCCGCTGCCGTTGGTGGCGACAGCTTTGGTGAGCTGGTATGGTTCTGCCTGGCCTGTCGCAATCATCACGGCACTCTATTGCCTGATCACGACAGTGTCGGTTCTGTGCGTCGAGAAAGCACAAAAACTCGATGCTGAAGCCCGTGAGAGGCGGATTCTCATCGAGCAGGAAGCGTAGTCACTTATCGCCACTACGCCTGAGATCAAAAATGGCTCTGACCGGATTTACCGGTCAGAGCTTTCCAGAAAAGGCTGCATTTAACAGATCAAGCGCACCCTGTTTGGTCAGTTCAATCGGATTGCCGCCAGCCGTCGGATCGACGATGGCCATTTCGGCGATCAGCTCCTTACGCGATGCATCCATTTCCAGTCCCTTGACGAATTCCGGCAATGTGTTTGGCACGCCGAGATCCTTGCGCAGCTTCATGATAGCATCGACGAAGCCGTCGAAACCGCCTTCAATGCCAAGATAGTCGGCCAGGCGTTCGACGCGCTTTTCAATCGCGGCGCGGTTATGGTGCAAAACATAGGGCATGAAGACGGCGTTGGTCATGCCGTGATGTGTGTCGTAAAGCGCACCAATAGGGTGGGATAGCGAGTGGATCGCGCCGAGCCCTTTCTGGAAAGCGGTGGCACCCATGGAAGCCGCCGCCATCAGGTTCGCACGCGCTTCGATATCCGAACCATCGGCATAGGCCTTGGGCAGGTTTTCAAACACAAGACGAATGCCTTCAACAGCGATACCATCTGCCATCGGATGAAAGCCCGGCGCGCAATAGGCTTCCAAGCAATGAGCGAGCGCATCCATGCCGGTGCCGACCGTGATGAAAGGTGGCATGCCGGTCGAGAGTTCCGGATCGGCAATGACGGTCACGGGCAGCATTTTCGGATGGAAAATGACCTTCTTGGTTTGGGTTGCTTCATTGGTCAGAACGCCAGCGCGACCAACTTCCGAACCTGTTCCAGCTGTCGTCGGAACGGCGATGATCGGTGCGATTGCGTTACTTTCGGCGCGGGTCCACCAATCGCCAATGTCTTCGAAATCCCAGACGTCGCGGGTCTGGCCAGCCTGAAAGGCGATGAGCTTGCCAAGATCAAGCGCCGAGCCGCCGCCAAATGCAATCACACCATCATGCTTGCCTTCATTGAAAACCTTGACGCCAGCATAAAGATTGCTCTCAACCGGATTGGGCTTAACGTCGGAAAAGACCGCGTATTTGACGCCTGCTGTATCAAGGATGTCGAGTGTGGAAGCGACCACTGGCAGCTTTGCAAGTCCCGGATCGGTGACGAAGAGCGGGCGTTCGATGCCTGCCGCTTTCAGCACGGCGGGCAGTTCCCTGATGCGGCCCGGTCCGAAAAGCACGGTGGTCGGGAAATTCCATTTGGCAGTCAAAGTGGTCATGTCGATTGCTTTCCAGATATTAAAGCATTTCCAGCAAAAGTGAGAAACGGTTTTGCGTAGGATAATGCGTCAAACAAACAGATAGAGCGGTTCTGATGCGGTTGGTTTACGTGAACCGCTCTAGATTTTTTCACGCAGATGGAAGGACTTCGGACGTGTGAGATTGCCGTAACCGATGGGGGAAAGGGCAGCACCTTTGCCGGTATCCTTCACGCCGGTCCACACAAGTGCGGGGTCGAGATAATCGCATCGGTTCATGAAGACAGTGCCGGTTTCAATTCGGTCGCCCAATGCTGCCGCGTGATCGGTATCGGTCGACCAGAGCGAAGCGGTCAGGCCGTAGATGCTGTCATTCATCAGCGCCAATGCTTCTTCATCATTGCGCACCTTCATGATGCCGACGATGGGGCCGAAGCTTTCTTCGCGCATGACGCTCATCTGATGATCGACATTGGTGAGCACTTCCGGCGCAATATAAGGCGAACCGGCCACATCGTTGTCGACTGTCATGTTCACATGGGCTTTAGCGCCCTTACGCAAGGCTTCAGCCTTTTGCTCTCGAATGAGGTCGGCAAAACGTGCCTGAGCCATTGGTCCAAGCGTTGTTGATGCGTCGAGCGGGTTACCGACGACATATTGCTTTGTGAGATCGATGAAGCCGTCTACGAACCGGTCATAAACGGCTTCGTGCACATAAATACGCTCAATGCCGCAACAGCACTGACCGGAATTGAAGAATGCACCATCGACCAGATTGGCGACTGCATGATCGAGATTGACGTCCGGCAATACATAGGCTGGGTCTTTTCCGCCAAGTTCCAGCCCAAGCGACATGAAAGTGCCGGCCGCAGCTTTCTCGATCGCACGCCCCCCACCGACAGAGCCGGTAAAATTGACGTGGTCGATGCTGCCGGATGCAAGCAACTTCTCAGTCGATGCGTGATCGAGAACGATATTCTGGAAGACGCCTTTGGGAATGCCCGCTTTCTCGAAAGCCTGTGCAAAACGTTCGCCGGTCAGCAATGTCTGGGTGGCGTGTTTGAGGACCACGCTGTTACCCGCCATAAGCGCCGGGATAATGGTGTTGACCGCAGTGAGATAAGGATAATTCCAAGGCGCGATAACCATCACGACCCCAAGTGGAACGTGCTTCACATAACGACGGAAGCCATCCTTCTGTGCAGGCACATAGGGGCTGAGTGCCTCTTCGGCAATGTCGATCATGTACTGGCCGCGTTCCTGTACACCACCATTTTCGCCGCCATAGCGCGTTGGGCGCCCCATCTGCCAGGCAATTTCAGGAATGATTGCTTCCTGCATTGCGGCAAGTGCATCCAGTGCAGCACGACAATAGCTGGCCCGTTCAACGATGCTTAACTGAGCCCAGCCGACCTGCGCCTGTCGTGCTGCGGTGACTGCCGCCTTAATCGTGGCGTCGCTCGCATAAGGACGCTCCGCATAAATCGAGCCATCAATTGGTGAGATGATCTTGGCAGTGCCGCTCATCGGGCAGTTCCTTTGTATGAAGTCATTCGGTATTTCAGTCTGTTTTGGAGCCGCAGGTCAATAGCGTTCAAAGCCACGATGCAGTTCCCAATCGGTGACGCGGCGGTCATATTCAATCTGCTCCCAATGAGCGGTGTGGACATAGTGATTGACCACGCCTTCACCGAGCGCTTCCTTGAGGAACTCTGAGTTTTTGAGCGCTTCGGCGGCTTCGCGTAAGGTGTAGGGGATTTCCTTCAGCTTCACGGCTGCATAGGCGTCACCAACGAAAGGCTCATCAAGCTCCAACTTTTCGTCTACGCCCCGAAGACCGGCAGCAATAAGGGCCGCAAAGGCAAGATACGGATTGAGGTCCGCGCCGCCGATACGGCATTCGATCCGGATACCCTTGGTGCCTTCTCCGCAAAGCCGGAAGCCTGCGGTTCGGTTGTCCTGACTCCACATGATTTTGGTTGGCGCGAAAGTTCCTGCCTGAAAGCGCTTATAGGAGTTGATATAAGGCGCGAGGAAATAGGTGTAATCGGCAGCATATTTCAGCTGACCCGCAACCCAGGACCGCATCAGCGGCGTCATGGTGTAGGGTGCTTTAGGGTCAAAGAAGAGTGGGTCTTTTCCGTCTGCACTCCATATGGAATTGTGCACATGGCTCGAACTTCCGGCCTTGGCGTAATCATATTTGGCCATGAAGGTGATGCATTTGCCATGCGTCTCGGCGATTTCCTTCATAGCGTTTTTCATGACGACATGACGGTCGGCCATTTCAAGCGCTTCGGCATAGCGCACGTTGAGTTCCTGCTGGCCGGGGCCCCATTCGCCCTTGGAGTTTTCAACCGGAATGCCGGCAGCACCCAGATGATTGCGCATGGCGCGCAGCACCTGTTCTTCCTTTGTGGTCAGATGGATTACATAATCCTGAACGTAAGGCGAGGCGGTGTCCATATCCTGCCAATGTTTGGCGCGGGCGGTCTTATAGGTTTCGTCGAAAAGATAAAACTCAAGCTCGGACGCGAAATAAGCGCGATATCCGCGCTCATGCAAGCGTGCGAGCTGCTTCTTAAGGATGGCGCGCGGTGAATGCGCGAGGTCTTTATGATCGTGATGATCAAGCACATCACAAAGCACAATGGCCGTTTTTTCCAACCAGGGCGCAAGGCGCAAGGTGGAGAGGTCTGGCTTCATGACGAAATCGCCGTAACCCTTGTCCCAGCTCGCCGCTTCATAGCCCGGAACCGGCTCCATATCGATGTCATTGGCCAGAAGATAATTGCAGCCATGCGTTTCATCATGCGCGGTTTCCACAAAGAAGCTCGCGTAGAAGCGTTTGCCAATCAGGCGGCCCTGCATGTCTACAAAACATGCAAGAACCGTATCAATTTCATCATTCGCAACGGCTTTTTTTAATCTGTCGAAAGTCAACTGGTCGGCCATTTATGCTTCGCTCCTCACGGGAAAAATGAGAGGGCGCCGCGCCAAAGCGCGGCGCCTAATTCGTCAGGTGTAGCGGTATGGAGCACCGGCATTGCGCATGGTTTCCTGATATTTTTTCAGGATTGCCACAACCTTGGCATTGCGTTCGCTCTGCTTGGCGATGTCATCCCAGAACTCTTCCGCAGCATCTTCAATCTGCTTCCATTCGGATTCGGGAATGGTGGTGAGTTCCAGCTTGCCGCCGGTGGTACGGTAATGGGCTTCGCCCCACCAATACCAATGCTGGCGATGGTAGTGCGAGGAATCCATTGCTAACCGGAAAAGCGTCTTCAGATGATCCGGCACAGCGTCCCATTTTTCGGAATTCGCGAAATAGGAACCGGCCCATGCGCCATTGATATTGTTGGTGAGATAGTACTTGTTGATATCCGCCCAACCAACCGTATAGGCCTCCGTCGCGCCGCACCAGGCAACGCCGTCGAGTTCGCCGGTCTGGATGGCGACTTCGATGTCTTCCCATGGTAATGTGACCGGAACAACGCCGAATTTCGTAAGGAAGCGGCCGCCGGTGGGGAAGGTGAAGACGCGCAAGCCCTTAAGATCTGCAACACTGCGGATCGGCTTTGTTGTTACAAAGTTGCAAGGATCCCATGAACCGGCGCTGAGCCATGTGACGCCGGGGATTTCCTTATAGGCTTCTTCCCAGATTTCATTAAGGCCGTACCAGTTGAAGAGTGCCGGTACGTCGAGACTATAGCGTGACGCAAACGGGAAATAGGCCCCGAACACGGCGACATCCACCGGCGATGCCATAGAGTCGTCATCGCTTTGTGCGGCATCAATCGTGCCTGCCTGTACAGCACGGAAGAGCTCTCCCTGTGGGACAAGCTGGTCGGCGGTGTAGAGTTCGATCACCATTTCGCCGTTTGCTGCCTTGTTGAAGGCGTCGATAGACGGTTTGATGACATGTTCTGCGAGTGCCGGACCCGCATAGGTCTGGAGACGCCATTTGATCGGGCTTTGAGCCCGTACATAAGGCGTCGCAAGTGTAGTGGCGCCAATGGCCCCCACAGTTGTCAGCCCGGCCTTTTTGAGAAAGTCGCGTTTGTTAAGCTTGTTATTCTCACTCATGCCCATTCTCCCATTAAGTGTTTGAAGTTCCCTGCTATTTTAACGGCTTGGCCATTGGCGGCTCTTTTGACCGTTTATGCTGATGCATTTCTCCCTGAAGTTGCGTTATCGGCCCATATACCAGTTGGGCAGCCACATCGCGATCTGCGGAAAGATCATCAGAATGATGATGGTCAGCACCATGAGGAAGAAGAATGGCACGATGGATCGATAGATATCCATCAGCGTCACCTCTTTTGGCGCCAACGCTCGCATCATGAAGAGATTGTACCCGAATGGCGGCGTGATGTATGCGATCTGGCAGGTGATCGTATAAAGAATGCCAAACCAAATGGGGTTGAAGCCGAGGCTCTTCACCAACGGGATATACAGAGGTGCCACAATGACCAGCATGGCGGTGTCATCAAGAAACATGCCCAATATGATGAAGGAAAAGAGCATCAGGATCAGAATTGTCCAGGGCGACAAATCAAAAGTGCCAAGCAAAAGCCGCTCGATTGCCTTGACCGCGCCAAGACCGTCATAGACCGACGAAAAGCAAAGGGCCGCCAGAATGATCCAGAGGAACATGCAGGTGATGGTCAGCGTATTGCGGGTGGTGGTCTCCCAAACAACTTTCGTCAGACGCTTGCTGAACAACGCTGCAAGAGTTGCCAGAAGAGCACCAATGGCTGAGCTTTCAACGAGGCTTGTAACACCCGTGAGAAACAGCCCCATCATGGTGCCAAAGATGACAAGTGGAAGTAGCCCCACCCGCAGGGACGAGATGCGTTCGCCCCAGGTAATGCGTTCCAGCTCTTCCTTGGGCAAGGTCGGTCCAAGCTCAGGATTTATGCGGCAGCGTATGTAAATGTAGATGGCAAAAAGTGCAGCCATCAGCAAGCCTGGGCCGATGCCTGCCAGCCAGAGCTGCAGGACCGGTTGTCGGGCGATCATGGCGTAAAGCACCAGCACCACGCTTGGTGGGATCAGAATGCCGAGCGAACTGCCAGCCTGAATGACGCCTGTCACCATAACCTTGTTATAACCGCGCTTGAGAAGTTCAGGCAGAGCAACGGTTGCACCAATTGCCATGCCCGCGACGCTCAATCCGTTCATGCAGGAAATGATGACCATCAGGCCGATGGTGCCCAAGGCCAGCCCGCCGCGAATGCCGCCAAACCAGACATGGAACATACGATAGAGATTACTAGCAATGCCGGATTCCGACAGCATATAGCCCATGAATACAAAGAACGGCACGGTTATGAGCGGATACCAGTTCAATACCGCGAATGTGGCATTGTAGGGCATCTCGAACGAGCCTTTGCCCCAGAGCAGAAGTGCCGCGATTGTGCCCACAAATCCGATCACACCGAAGACGCGCTGACCCGTCATCAGCAGCACCATCATCGTGGCGAACATAAAAAGCGTGATGAATTCCGAGCTCATATGTGGTGGCCTTCCTCAATCGCAGGGCCTGCAACGGTGTCGATTGGTTTCCCCCGCCAGGATGCCCAGTCCTTGAAGAAATTAGAGAGGCATTGAAGAAGCAGAAGGAAGATGCCTACCGTCATGATGAGCTTGATTGGCCACAAAACCGGTGCCCAGGCCGTATAATTCTTCTGGCTATAGACGATGGCGTAGTTGGTGGAAGAAATCCCGCCCATTACCATCACGCCCAGATAGAAGATGATGAAGAGGATGGTGATCATGTCAGTGATCGCCTTCCTGCGCGGGCTCAGGCGATCAAAGAACAGATCCATACGCACATGCGCGCCTTGTTGCATGGCATAGGCTCCGCCAAGCAGATAATAGGCAGAAAGAAGGAACTGGGACATTTCCAGCACCCAGTTTACCGGCACACCCAGTACAACGCGCGAAAAGGTTGAATAGAGAAGGCAGGCACCAAGTACGAAAAACAGATACATGGCAAAGCGCCCGACATAATAATTCAGCGCATCAACATATTTGACGAACAGTCTGATCGGCTTCGGCATTTCCCGCTCCTTCAGGCCTTCGGTCTTGTGAGTTGGAGTTGAGGGTCCAGCGTCTTCGCAATATCCGTGAAGATGGTTGCAAGTCGTGCTGCCCAGGCGTTTTGTTTGTTTTTGCTGGTGATTTCGTTATTGCGGAGCTCAATCATCACGCAAGGCATATTGCGCGGCTGTGCATGACGCTCCAGCGTGTAATAGACCCGATCTGCAGGTGAATATGGCTCATTCACTCCGACATTAAGGGCCTTATCCCGCTTCAAAGCAGCGATTAGTGGTGCGGCGATACGGTCATCCCGATCATGAATAATGCCGATCTGCCAGGGGCGCGAAACACCGCGATAAATCGGTGTGAAAGAATGGATCGTAACCACCCATGATGCCTGACCGCGCGCTGCGCGGGCATTGATGACCTCTTCAATGCGGCGGTGAAACGGCCTGTGCGACAGATCAATCCGCGCGGTTCTTTCCATAGAGCCGAGATCATGGTTGCCGGGAACAACTGTCGTTTCGCTAATCTCAGGAATAAGATCCCGCGCATCGAGAGGCCGGTTGCAATCGATAAGCAAACGTGAAAGGCCGGCTTCAACAAGAGGGGCATCAAGTGCGGCGCTTAAATGCCGTGCGATCTCAACCGCGCCAGGGTCCCATGCGATATGCGCGTTGAGAGCTTCTACGTCGAGCCCAAGCCCGTCGAAACTATCCGGTATAAAATTAGATGCGTGCTCGCAAACGAAGAGATAGGGGCTTTTCCCCTCCTCGTTCACAACAAAATACGGCTCAAAAGACACAGCTCCAATAGCCGCGCGATTATCTCGCTCGTCCGTCATTCTGCTTGTTCCCCGCGCTGTAACTTATGTTACGTTTTTTACGTTTATGCGCTATTGCGGATTATTTGATACGCCGTATGATAATTTGTCAAACACAATTTTGCCCAAATTGGAAAAGAGCTGCCAGAATGGAAAATGCCGCAATGACGAGCACAAGCGTCGCGGAACTGATTAACGAACGTATTGACGCCATGCCCGCGGGTGAACGCAGTGCGGCGCAGACCTTGATTGCGAATTATCCCATGTTGGGACTTAAGACTGTGGCCGAGTTTTCCGCACAGGCGGGTGTTAGTTCGCCCACGATCCTACGGTTCGTTAACCGCCTTGGTTTTCAGAATTACCCCGATTTTCAAGCTCGGTTGCAGGATGAACTTGCAGCTCAGCTTCAGTCACCGCACCATCGTAATGAGCATCCCGAAAAGGGCAGGGATGCTGCTTATCCGGCAGTGGAACATACGCTTGAGAACATCCGCGAGACCTTCCGTCACTTGGGCGAGAAGCAATTGCGACAGGTGTTTTCGGCACTCAGCAATTCCAAGGGTAATGTTTATCTGATCGGCGGGCGCTTCACTGACCCGATTGCACAATATATGGCGGCGCATATGTCGATCATTCGCCCGCATGTGTTTCATCTGGGCGGACAGGAAAGTGTGTGGCGAGATCGCTTGTTGGATATGGGCAAACGGGATGTTCTGGTCGTCTTCGATATTCGCCGTTATCAGGACAGTCTGTTGAAGCTTGCAGAGAAAGCAAGGGGGCGAGGCGTTGAAGTCGTCCTGATTACGGATCAGTGGCTTTCACCCATCGCGCGCGTGGCACGTCACGTATTGGCAGGCCGTATTACCGTGCCTTCCGCATGGGACTCATCGGCAGCGCTTTTCGTGCTGGCTGAAACAATTATCCGCGAAATGACGCGAGCTTTGGAGCAGGATAGTGCTGCGCGCATCGCTGAACTTGAAGCACTCCGCTAGATACTTTCTTATAAAGAACCTAAAGTTTTTGATGGCCTCCGCCATCTATTTTCCCGCACGTGAGATGCGCCGATCTGATCGATAATACTTTGATAATATTATAAATTAATCTGATTCTATCGGATGGTGAGGCCGGGTTTCTTACGGCCAAATTCTCACAATTTTACCCTCTTGGATAAGCCAGAGACGTTTCTTTCTCGCGCAAAAGCGCGGAAAAGAAGCTTGACTCAACTTATGACATAAGTCATATGACAGATGCTGTGTCAGCCTGATGAGGATCAGGGCAGAAACAAAAGGCACTGCGGGAGGAAATGTCGAAGTGCCATGGGACGGTGCTTGGGCAGAAAAAGCTGGAGGAAATCATGATCTCGAAATTGTTGAAGCGTTTTGCGCTTGCTGCAACTTTCGCTTCTGCCTTGTGCGCTGGTGCATCATCAGTCATGGCGCAATCTTTGTCTGACATTACTGGAAAAGGAACTGTCACGGTCGGTGTACTGACAGGCATTCCGCCATACGACACGGTTGATGCAAGCGGCAAAACCGACGGGTTTCTCGTCGAAGTCGCACGTGATGCCGCAAAGGCACTCGGCGTTAATCTGGAAATCGTGCCGGTAAATAATGCTTCGCGCTCGGCAGCGCTTGAGTCCGGGCGTGTAGACTTTCTGATTGCACAGATGACCGCAACGCCAGAGCGCGCCAAAACCTTTCTGATGACCAACCCTTATGGCGCTTATGAAATGCGCTTCATTGCTGCAAAAGACCTCAAGGTTGAATCTTTGCAGGACCTTGCAGGCAAGCGCATCTCGGTGCCGAAGGGCAGTACGCAGGATGTTGCGGTAAGTGGTTATGGCATCGAAGGGCTTGAAGTTGTCCGTTTCGATGACGATGCGCTTGCAATGCAGGCGCTGATTTCGGGGCAGGTTGATGCCACAGCAGCAGTTGCAACGGTTGCCGAAGACATCATCAAAAAGCGGAACCTCACCAATCTTGAAATCAAGAAAGATGTGCCGATCTTTACGCTCTACTGGTCTATGGCCACGCGCAAGGATGCATTTGAGCTTCATCAGTGGCTGAATAATTTCATCTACTACGAAGAAGTTACGGGCCGTCTGAATGAACTCCATCAAAAGTGGATTGGTGGCCCAATTCCGGGTGGAAAACTCCCGACATTCTAAGCCCTTTCTGTCTGATCGGCGTCGCATGCTGAAATGTATGCGACAGTCCGTTCCTTCATGCCGTGTTCCTTGTGCGATGTTTGGATCGACCGAAGAATAAGCATAAAAGTTAAAGTGTTACGGCGTCTCGTCATCTCTTTTAGCGCCGCTGTTAACTCTGAAAGATCAACACAATGGCCTATGTGATGGACTTCGCTCCGGTGTTTGCCCGAGCTCCAGAGCTTGTAACCGGCGCAATCAACACGATAATTCTGTCTGCGGAGGCGATCGCTATCGGCCTGACGATCGGTCTTGCTGTGGCTCTGCTGCGGTTCAACGGTCCTCGTTGGGGCAGGAATATCGGCGCGATCTACGTCGAAGCATTCCGCAACACACCGCTTCTGGTGCAACTCTTCCTGATTTATTTCGGTTTGCCATATACAGGGATCAAACTCGATGCCAATCAGGCAGCAATTTTTGCGGTGTCGCTCAATCTTGGCGCCTATTCGGCGGAGATATTTCGCGCTGGTCTGGTTGCAATTCCGAAGACCCAGATTCAGGCTGGACTGGCACTTGGTTTGTCGCAGCCGCAGGTCATGCGCTATGTAGTTTTGGTTCCAGCCTTGCAGATTGTGTATCCTGCACTAACGGGACAGCTGACGCTGACTTTGTTGGGCACTTCAATTGTGTCGGCGGTTTCAGCAAAAGAACTGACCATGGCGGCGGGGACCATCGAGTCCCAGACGTTCAGAAGTCTTGAAACCTTCCTGATCGTGGCTGCCATCTATATCTGTATCACCTTCTTTTTCCGCTTCATCTATATGCTGTTTGGCCTTTGGCTGTTCCGCCGCCGCGTGGATGTCAGCAATGAGACGGCTGCATTGATGCTCGACGTACAGGAGCAAAAGCCATGATCCAGTCATTCGGATGGACAAGCATACAGTTCCTGATCCAAGGCCTTTGGTGGACGGTCGGTCTTTCACTCATCACTTTTGTCTGCGGCGGTTTTCTCGGATTGCTCTTTGCGCTGGGTCGCTCGCTGGGACCAAAATGGCTGCGCTGGATCATCATGGGCTATATCCAGCTCGTGCAGGCAACGCCGCTTCTGATCCTGTTGTTTCTGTCGTTCTACGGTTTGAGCTTTCTTGGGTTCTACTTCCCGCCATTGGCTGCCGCAGCGATCTCGCTGACGATTTATACGACGGCCTTTTTGGCGGATATCTGGCGCGGATGTATTGAATCCATTCCGCGTGCCCAGTGGGAAGCCTCGGACTCACTCGCGCTCAGCGGACCACAAACACTGCGTTATGTGATCCTGCCGCAAGCTTTCCGGATCGCACTTGGGCCAACAGTCGGTTTCATGGTGCAGGTGATCAAGAATACTTCGGTAACGGCCCTGATCGGCTTTGTCGAACTCACCCGTGCCGGGCAGCTTCTCAACAATATGACCTTTCAGCCTTTCCACGTCTTCCTGACGGTTGCGGTGATGTATTTCGCCCTTTGCTATCCGTTGTCGTGGTGGAGCGAGAAATTAAAGGAGCAGAAAAATGCCAGCGCTGCGCATTGATAACCTGCAAAAATCTTTCGGATCTCTTCCGGTTCTCAAAGGGGTGAACCTTTCGGTCGAACCCGGCGAAACAGTCGCGGTGATCGGACGGTCCGGTTCAGGCAAGAGCACCATGCTTCGCTGCATTAATGGGCTTGAGCTCTTTAATGCCGGATCGATTGAGGTAGTTGGACACAAGCTCGATGGCACCAACAAACGCTTGCGTGACTTGCGCAAGGAAGTCGGCATGGTGTTCCAGAGCTATAATCTGTTTCCCCATCTGACGGTCGCTGAAAACATCAAGCTGGCACCACGCATCGTCAAAAATGTACCCAAGGCGGAGCAGGATGCACTCGTTGATGAAGTGCTGTCGAAAGTCGGCCTGCTTGAGAAGAAAAACGCTTATCCGGATTCCTTATCCGGCGGGCAACAACAGCGCGCAGCCATTGCACGTTCGCTGGCGATGAAGCCGAAAGTCATGCTGTTTGACGAAGTGACCTCGGCGCTTGATCCCGAGCTGACCGGCGAGGTTTTAAAGACCATAGCCGAACTCGCCAAAACCGGCATGACTATGCTTCTGGTTACGCATGAGATGGGTTTTGCCCGTCGTGTCGCGACCCATACCGTTTTCATGCACGAGGGCAAAGTCTGGGAGGCTGGCCTTTCCGAAGACCTTTTCGCAAATCCTAAAACGCCGGAGCTGCAGGCCTTTATTGCCTCCGACGTGAAGTAATCCAACTAAATTCTATTCCCCACATAACAACTGACTCAAGGAGAGAGCAGTGCCTGTAGTTGAAAATCTTAAACTGGCCGAAAAGCTACGCAATGGCGAAGCGACATTCGGTACGACATTCTACACCGGTTCGACGACAGCAATCGAAGTTGCTGGCAACTGGGGTCTGGATTTCGCATTCATTGACGCCGAACATACACCGGTCAATGTAGATACCCATATGGAAAAGCTGGTGATGGCAGCGCTTCTGTCGGGTATTGCGCCGCTGGTTCGCGTTCGCGGCACCAATGAATGGGATATCCGCAAGTCGCTCGAAATCGGCGCAACCGGCGTTATCGTACCGCAGGTCAATACAGCGGAACAGGCCCGCGCTATCGTGCGGGCTGCAAAATTCCCACCTTATGGTCGTCGTGGTGGTGATGCGTCCTGCCGTGCCGCAGGATTTGCCGGACCGGGCTTTCAATGGTCGTCCTATATGGAACGTGAGAACGCCAATAAGCTTGTAATCCCAATGGCTGAGAGCTTTGAATTCTTCGACAATATCGATGAAATTCTCGACGTCGAAGGCATTGACGTCATCAACTTCGGCCCAGCCGATTACTCAATCTCGCGCCGCATTTCCATCGACTATTCGATGTCGCATCCGGAAGTTGACGAGAAGCTGAGCGAGCTCATTGAGAAGTGCCATGCGCGCGACATCAAGGTTATGGCCCCATGCATTCCGCCGGTTGCTGAAAGCGTGACTGCGCTCAAGAAGAAGGGCGTGGACATGATCATCATGGGCAATGACGTGATGTTCCTCAATGAAGGAAACCGTCGCGCACGCGAAGCCATCGACACGTCGGCCAAGGCATAAAATCTGCGAGGAGAACACAATAATGACTGATATTTTTAGCGTCAAAGACCGCGTTGCGGTTGTAACAGGCGGACTTGGGCAGCTGGGAACGCAGTTTTCCAAGTCGCTGGCCGAAGCCGGTGCAAAAGTGGCGATCTTCAGCCGTCGCCCGTTCACACGTGAGCAGATTTCTGAAAAGTTTCCCGGACTTGAAGACCGCATCCGCGTCTATGAAGCCAGCGTCACCGACAAGACTGCGCTGGAAGCTGCGACCAAGCAGTTGATCGCCGATTGGGGCGTGCCACATGTGCTCGTCAACAATGCGGGCATCGATTCAAAGCCAGACGGTTCAGCAGAGCAGAATGCACCGTTCGAGGTCTATCCGCAGAAATTCTGGGATGACATCATCGATACCAACCTCACCGGCGTTATGCTCACCAGTCAGGTTATCGGCAGCTACATGGCTTCTGAAGGTCGGGGTTCGATCATCAATGTTGGCTCGATCTATGGTCTGGTTTCACCCAATCAGGCACTTTACGCCTATCGTGAAAAGCGCGACGGCGTCCCCTTTATCAAGGCGATTTCCTATGCGGCTTCCAAGTCGGGCCTGATCAATCTCACGCGCTATCTTGGCACCTATTGGGGTGAAAAGAACGTTCGTGTGAACCTGATTTCGTTTGGTGGTGTGAAGACCGCAAGCTTCGATAAGGAATTCATCGATGCCTTCCTTGATCGCGTGCCAATGCGCCGTCAGGCCGAGATCAATGAATATAACGGTATCATCCGTTTCTTGGCATCCGATGCTTCGTCTTACATGACCGGTTCGAATGTCGTGGTGGATGGTGGTTTTACAGCTTGGTAATTGTTGAGGTTTTCCCTGACTGAATGGGAGCCGGAATTGCTTGCGAATATGTCGAAAACTTGACATATAATGCGATTTTACATATGACATATGTCATAACTCTAATTTATAAAGAAGTGCCTTATCTCGGGCTTCGGAGCTGTAAAATGGTGATAGGTTCGGTCTCTCCACATGTCGATCGCGGCAAGCTGCATATGCATATTGTTGCAACGATCGAGGCACGCATTCTGTCAGGGGAACTTCAAGTCGGAGAACGTCTTCCGTCAGAAGCGGAAATTGGCAGGACATTCGGTGTCAGCACGCGATCCGTTCGCGAAGCCATGCAGGTTCTTGAGACCAAAGGTCTTGTGCGCCGCAAGCACGGTGAGCGAGCCGAGGTGGTGCGGGATGATGTGGGCGAATTCATGGATTCGCTTGTCTCGTCTGTTGGATCACTCTTTGCGCGTGATTCCTCCTATCTCGTTCAGGCGATGGATGTACGTCGTCTGATCGAAGTGGACGTGGCTGGGCGTCTTGCATCGGGTGAGGGGCAGTTGCGCGATGGCGTCACAGCAGCGCTCGATGTCATGCGCCAGTCTGCCGGGGATAATGATTTTTCCCGCTTCGCAGAGGGTGATGCGGCCTTTCATAGGGCGCTGGTTCAGTCTTTGGGCAATGAAATTCTGTCTTCCTTACATGCAAACCTGCACTCGCTGATTTCAGAAGTGATCAAGGTTTCAAGCCGGGTCCCGCGCAAGAAGTTGAGTGCGGGGCTTGCAGAACATGAGAATATTTACGGGCTGATCGCAGCAGGTAAAGCCGGTGATGCGCGCGAAGCAATGCGTGAACACATCACCAACAGCACAGCTTATCTCGAACAGGCGATCAGACAATCCAGAAACAGGCCTGAAACGGGCTAAAACGGAAGAACGAAACAATGAGCAGCTATGATTATTCGCGCGTCAACTGGGATGCCATCAAGCGTCTTTCGCGCTGGTACTCCGGCGACATTCAGGACGTCATGGACAAGCACGGCTTCTATGGCTTTCTGCAGGGTCTCAGCCTGCAAAGCGTGTTGAAGCCTGGTCAGGTTATTTGCGGTCCCGTTCACACTGTTCTTTATGAAAAAAGCACCCGGACCGGTCAGCCACAGGATGTCTATCACGGCACGATTGATACAGTCGTTGATGGCGGTATTTTGCTGGTGGATGCATCTTGTGCCGAAGGTTCGGGTACAGGCGAACTGATGTCGACCGGTGCAAAAACTGCAGGCGCTGCTGCAACCATCGTCAATGGCACGGTGCGCGATATCGCCGAGGTGAAGAAGCTCGACTACCCGCTGTTCGCGCGCGGTGTAAGCCCGGTCGGCGTATCGGGACGAATGGAGCCAACCAAGTCGCAGGTTGAGCTGAACATCAATGGCGTTCGCGTGCGTCCGGGCGATGTGATCTTTGCTGATATCTCCGGTGTCGTGGTTATCCCGGAAGAACTGGTTGCCGTCATAGCGGACGACGCAGATGCCAATGGCGATGGAGAAATCCAATGCCGTGAACGCATTTTGTCTGGTGAGAAGCTGCAGAGTGTTTGGCCTTTGGGATCAACCGGTCCTGTCTGATCAGAGCAGTTAAACCGCTTGTTGAGGACAAAGCATCGGTTCCAGAGGAGGAGACCACATGCAGGATATCATTCTTGTCGCCAACGGTGACTTGCGTGAAAGCGCAAACATTCAATGCTGGCCGGAACAGGCCAGTATGGAAAGTCGCCTGATCGCGGCAATCGAAAAACTGGGTCGGAAAGCGTCGCGCGGACATGGCGTTGATCCAAAAACCGGCCACGGTTTCATCGCCACGCAAAAGCAGGGCATTGAGGTCTTCTCCAAGATTGATCGCCATGCGCCACTGATTGTTGCCGAGGCAGTCTGGCAATATTCGCAGAACGTTCTGGCCGGATTGATTGCCCATCGCGGACCAATCCTGACAGTTGCCAACTGGTCGGGAACCTATCCCGGTTTGGTTGGGCTGCTCAATCTCAACGGATCGCTGACCAAGGCAGGTGTTGAATATGCGTCGCTCTGGAGCGAGGATTTCACGGACCAGTGGTTTCTCGACAAGCTTGATGAATGGCTGAAAACCGGCAAGATTGCCTCACATGATACATCCCATGTGACGCCGTTTGATAACGCGCATGTGCCGCCGCATCTTGTCGAACAGGCTTCGCACATCGCCAAAGACCTCATTGAAAATCGATCCATTATGGGTATTTTCGATGAAGGCTGCATGGGAATGTATAATGCGATCATTCCCGACGAACTGTTGTTTCCATTGGGCGTCTTCAAAGAGCGCCTGTCTCAGTCAGCGCTTTATCATGCGGCAATCAATGTTTCGCAGGATGAGGCCTGGCAGGCTTATCAATGGTTGCTCGATGCCGGGATGACCTTTCATCTTGGCAAAGACGATGCGCAGGAGTTGACGGAAGCGCAGGTGATTGGTCAATGCCAGACCTATATCGCTGCTGTGCGCTTGGCAGAGCAGTTTGGGTGCGAAACAATTGGCATTCAATATCAGCAGGGTTTGAGAGACTTGCTCCCAGCGTCCGATCTTGTTGAAGGGCTGCTCAACAATGAGGATCGCCCGCCAGTGCGAAATGCGGAAGGGCAGATCATCCGTGGCGGCAAGGCTGTGGTTCACTTCAATGAGGTGGATGAATGCGCCGGTCTTGATGCTTTGATGATCAACCGTCTGCATCGCGCTCTTGGGGAACCTGTCGAAACGACACTCCATGATCTGCGTTGGGGCGATGCGGATCATGGTGGCACGACGGGCGATTACGTCTGGGTGTTCGAGATTTCAGGTGCAGCACCACCGGCGCATCATGAGGGCGGTTATCGTGGCTCGGATTCTGTGCGCCAGCCACCGATGTTCTTCGCCAAAGGTGGTGGCACCCTGCGCGGCATTGCCAGGCCGGGTGAACTCATATGGTCGCGTATCTATGTTGAAGACGGGCGTCTCAAAATGGATATTGGCCGCGGACAAGCGGTGTCGCTCTCTCCAGAAGAGACCGAAAGGCGCTGGAACCTTACCAATCGCGAATGGCCGATGATGCATGGCGTGCTATATGGCGTAAGCCGCGATCAGATGATGGCGCGTCACAAGGCCAACCACATTCAGGTCGTCTATGCGAGTGACGCATCTGCAGCGGATGATGCGATGCTGGCCAAGGCAAGTCTCGCGCATCAGCTGGGCATTGAAGTTCATCTTTGCGGGACGCGTGCGAGCGGTTCTCCATTGCAATAGAACAGTAAAAAATCGGTTCCGATTTTCTGACCGATGTTGTAGCCAAGACCCTGCATGGCGCGCTGATTTTAGCGCGCCATGTCTCGGATGGGAGGCATAAAGTGGACGTATTTCTGGGTGTTGATGTCGGCACAGGCAGTGCGCGGGCAGGACTGTTTACACGCGATGGAGCCCTACTTGCGAGTGCTAAGCAAAATATTCGTATGTGGAAACAGGGCTCGGATATCGTCGAGCAATCCTCGGAAGATATATGGCAGGCTGTTTGCAACTCAGTGGCGGCAGCGCTGAAGCAGGCAAAAATTGCCCCGGAATCCGTCAAAGGCATTGGCTTTGATGCCACCTGTTCGCTGGTTATTCTCGACAAAGAGGGCAATCCATTGCCCGCGAGCCCTGCAGGAGAAGCGGAACGAAATATCATCGTCTGGATGGATCATCGTGCCCGCGAACAAGCCGAACGCATCAACGCGTCTGCCCATCCCGTTTTGAAATATGTAGGTGGCCGCATTTCGCCAGAAATGGAAACACCGAAGCTGCTCTGGTTGAAGGAAAACAACCCTCAAACCTTCAATACCGCGGGCCTTTTTTTCGATTTGCCTGATTATCTCACCTATCGTGCAACTGGTAGCCATTCGCGCTCACTCTGTACAGTGGTTTGCAAATGGACCTATCTTGGCCATGAAAAACGCTGGGATGAAGACTATTTCCGCACTATCGGTCTTGGTGTGCTGGCCGATGAAGGTTTTGCCCGCATAGGAACTGACATCGTTGATATTGCGACCCCATTGGGGCAGGGCCTGACTGAGCAGGCTGCAAAGGAACTTGGACTTCTTGCTGGTACGGCTGTCGGCGCCTCTCTCATCGATGCCCATGCAGGTGGTGTGGGCACCATTGCAGGCATTGCGGACGGCGATAGCGCTGTCGATATGCGCTCACGGCTGGCGCTGATTATCGGCACCTCCGCCTGCACGATGAGTGTTACAGAGAAGCCTGCCTTTGTGGATGGCGTCTGGGGTCCTTATTGGGGTGCGATGATGCCTGGCCTCTGGCTCAATGAAGGCGGGCAGTCGGCATTTGGTGCAGCGACTGATTATCTGGTTGGTATGCATCCTTACAAGGCCGAGGCCGAGAAGGAAGCGGCAGCCAAAGGCCTGTCGCTCCTCGATTATCTTGAACAACTCGCTATCGATGCTGCGGGGGAGCTTTCAAAAGTGGCGTTTCTGGCAAAGGGGCTTCATGTCGTGCCGGAGTTTTTGGGCAATCGTGCACCAGATGCCGATCCCGAAGCCACTGGCACGATCACGGGTATCAAGCTTGATGCATCCCGCGAGAATCTGGTTCATCTGTTCGTCGCTGGCCTATGCGGACTGGCTTATGGCACAGCAGACATTCTAGACGCACTGACTGCCAAGGATATTCCCATCCGCTCGATAATCGTCAGTGGAGGTGCTGCACGAAGCGCGCTCATGCGCCGGATATTGGCCGATGCAACGGGACTGGAAGTGGCCCTGCCGACTTCAGCAGAACCAGTTCTGCTTGGCTCTGGTATCGCAGGTGCGAGCGCTTTTGAGAAAAGCGATTTGTCTCAAGTTGCAGCCAGCATGAGCGCCATTGCTGAAACAATTGAGCCGCAGAAAGGCTTGGTCAGCGAATTCCATGCTGCCAAGCGCGATATCTACAAAGATCTAAAGCGCAGCGAGCTCGCTGCGCGTCGGTTAATGCAGAAGTTCTGATCGGGATTATTTCCCTGCCTTCGGCGCTTTGAAGACGGGAAGTGGGTAAGTTTTGCCAAGAACGATCCCCGCTTCTCGTAAAACGTTTTCCGGCGCCGCAAACGGCTTGTGGATCCAGCGATCTGGCAGGGATGCGATTTCCGGCACCCATTCGCGCACATATGCACCACCGGTATCGAACTTCTCACCCTGTAGAATGGGATTGAACACGCGGAAATAGGGGGCCGCATCCATGCCGCATCCAGCAACCCATTGCCAGCTCCCCGGATTGCTGGCGATATCAGCATCAACCAGCGTATCCCAGAACCATTTTTCGCCTTCACGCCAGTCGATCTGCATATTTTTGCTCAACACGGATGCCACCAGCATTCGCACACGGTTATGCATCCAGCCTGTCGCCCAGAGCTGACGCATACCGGCATCAATCATCGGAATACCGGTTTTACCCTTCTTCCATGCCCCCAGTGCTTGCGGGTTACTTTGCCACTGAATATCGGCAAGCGTGTTGCGCATATCGTTTTCGGCAATGTCAGGACGATAATAGAGCTGGTGATAATGGAAATCGCGCCAGATCAGTTCGGAAAGAAACTTCTCGCCACCGGTCTGGGTGTTTGGATGCTCATCCATCAACGACAGCGTAGCGTACCATGCCTGTCGTGGGCTGATCTCTCCAAAGCGGAGGTGCGGCGAGAGTTTGGAGGTTCCTTCGACATCAGGCCGGTCACGATCACCAGCATAGTTTTGAATAGTTTCATCGAAGAAATGATATAACTGATCAATAGCCGCCGCTTCGCCTATTTCCCACAAACCAATCATCTTTTTTGACCAGAACGGTTGCTTGTAAGCTTCCCGCTTTTGCCTGCCCGTAGATTGCTCGGCTTTCCAGTCAGACGAGGAGAGCGGTCGGGTTACACCCTGCTGACGTAGCGTTCTGGCATAGGGTGTGAAGACCTGATAAGGACCGCCGCCACCTGTTTTGATCTCCCATGGTTCCGACAGAAGATTGCCAGCAAAGGATTCAACATTGAGGCCTTTGTCTTTTAATGTGGATTTGACGATTGAATCAACGTCCCGCTCCGGCGGAGCATAGCGCCGGTTCCAGAAAACGGCATCAAAGCCGTTTTCTTCGATCAGTTTTTCGATGATATCGAGTGCTTCGCCTCGCGCTACAAGCAAATTGACATTGCGTTCGTTGAGACTCTTTTCAAGCGAATTAAGGCTCTGCTCCAGCCACCAAAGCACAGCTCCGCCGGGCGAGCGCAATTGCTGATTGGTCTCATGTACATAAAGCGCTGTGATCTTGCCACCGAGCTTAACCGCGGCATGAAGGGCAGGGTTGTCGGCAAGACGCAGATCGTTGCGCAACCAGACAAGCACATTCGCAGTCATAGAATAATCCTTATTTGACAGGCTTCAAAAGATAGTGCCCGACACCCCAGACGTCACCATTTTCATGGCCAAATAGCCCGGCAGTTGCGAGAAAGAAAAGCCGCCAGCGGCGTTCCCAGAGGCCAGCATCCTGCACGTAAACCTGTTGCAGAATTGGCCTGATCTGATCAATCGAATTGTCGAAATTCTTGAGCCAATCCAAAGCTGTTTGCTGATAATGCCTGCCCGACCAGCGCCAGTCCTGTTCGACCGTGAAGAGATCGCCGAAGCGGTGGGGGAGATCGAAGGCGGGCATGATGCCACCTGTGAAGAAGTGATGGGCAATCCAGTCGGCAGGATTTTCATGATTGAAGCGATAGGAGCGATCGCGGTGGGTGAAGACATGGATGAACAGTCTGCCATCCGCGTGAAGCCATCCGCGGACGCGTTCAAACAATGATTGCCAGTTCGACATATGTTCGAACATCTCAACCGAAACCACCCGATCAAAGCGCTGGTCGATTGAAAAGTCGTTCATATCTGCTGTGATGACCGTGAGGTTTTTAAGACCACGCGTCGCTGCCTGTGCTTCAATATATGTGCGCTGTGGTGCAGAATTGGAGACTGAAACGACGTGAGAATTGGGGAAGTTCTCAGCGAGATAAAGCGAGAGTGAACCCCAGCCGCAGCCAAGCTCCAGAATATTCATTCCGTCCTTGATCTCGGCATGGCGCACAGTTTCGCTTAGCGCGTAGGTTTCGGCCTCTTCGAGGGTGGTGTTTTTATCGGGATAGAGACAGCAGGAATATTTGCGCTGCGGCCCCAGCGCCAGTTCAAAGAAATGCGGGGGCAATTCATAATGCTGGCGATTGGCGTCCTCGGTATGGGTGGCAACAGGAAAACTCTTCATGGTTCGAAGAAAATCCTGTTCGATATCTTCCGGCGTTTCCGCCAGCCGCCGCTTGGTGCGGCCGCAAAGATAATCGATACCCGCAAGCGTGATCGTATCGCTCAGAGGAACGCGCTCTGCAGCATTGATTGCGTATGCCAGCATATTCATGTTGAGGCTCCTGATCCGTGTGAATTGTTTTGGGGGCCGGGGAAAAACGCATTGACGCGGTGTTGAAGGGCGCGGAATTTTTCACCGCGTGATTTCAGCATGTGTTCTTCGAGCGGCGGGATGCCTGAGACATGCACCAGCAGCCAATACATCTGGATAGGCGCGAGCAACGACAGCCAACTCCATGGCGAGGTGGTGATCGCCATCAGTGGCCACGCGCACCAGAACAGCCATTCGAAGAAATAGTTTGGATGCCGCGAATAGGCCCATAGACCTGTTTCGCAGACTTCGGTTTTGGCCTCTGGTGTTTTGCGAAACTGTGCGAGCTGCGCGTCAGAAAGCGCTTCACCCGTGAGCGCTATTGCGATGATTGCAACCGCGATAACGTCCCAAAAATGCGGAAAGTCGGGTCGGCTTATTACCGCAAGATAGACTGCCAGAACCAGAATGAATGCGGCCAATGCCTGTATTTGTAAAAACCAGAAAAGGCGCTTTGAAGCATCAGCGCCCCATTCTTTCATAAGCTTTGCATAACGCGGGTCTTCACCATGTCCCATGCTTCTCTGGGTAATGTGCAAACCAAGACGCAGCGACCACATAAGAATAAGGAGCAGGATCGCTGAACGGCGCTGCCACGACGCATTTGCTAGAAGGACGGCGATAACAGACCCCACACCCACTGAGAACGACCAAATCGCATCGATCCAGCCGCTTTTGCCGGTCTTCTGCTCAAGCGCCCATGCAAAAACCATGATGGCAGACAGGCTTATCGCGACAATCAAAAGCAGACCGAGTTGCATGACAGACCTTTGGTCATGAGTGCATTTCCTACATGCAATACGTTCAGTCTTGCCTTTTGGTTTCCTTAGTCCGCTGAAAAAATAAAAAATTTCGGCACAGGATTGAACCAATTCCCTTCTCAAAACGTAAGACGATGAAAATGCAGCAAAGACACTGCAAAGAGAGGGACTTATGGATATCACGAACCATCCGGGCAGCTCTAAACGTCTCAAAGTCGCGGTTATCGGCAGCGGGATTTCCGGATTGTCGGCTGCGTGGCTCCTCTCGCAACGCCATCATGTCACTGTGTTTGAAGCGGAAAACCGCATCGGCGGGCACAGCAACACTGTCGAATTTGCAAGCAGCGCCGGAAGCGTCGCGGTTGATACGGGATTCATTGTCTATAATGAAGTAACCTATCCAAACCTGACAGCACTCTTCCGCACGCTAGAAGTCCCTACAGCCTCATCGAACATGTCTTTTGCGGTTTCAGTCGGAAATGGCGCCTACGAATATTCGGGCGGTACGGGACTGGGTTTATTCGCCCAACGCTCCAATCTCGTAAGCCCACGCTTCTGGTCGATGATCCGCGATCTTCTGCGCTTTTATCGCAATGCGCCCAAAGATTTGGAAATGATGGGCAGCATTTCACTTGATGATTATTTGACACGAAATGGTTATGGCAGAGCGTTTCGTGAGGACCATCTTTATCCAATGGCGGCTGCGATCTGGTCCACGCCTGCCATGGAGGTCGGGCGTTATCCGGCTGCAAGCTTTGTGCGCTTTTGCTGCAATCATGGCTTGCTTGATCTGCGGGGGCGCCCGATTTGGCGAACGGTGGAAGGCGGTAGCCGCGAATATGTGAAGCGTATCACGAAGCCTTATGCGGACAACATCAAACTCTCAACACCGATTAAAACAGTGCGGCGCTCTGGAAATGCAGTGGAGTTGGTCGATAGAAACGGTGTTTCCTATGCATTTGATGATGTGGTTATCGCAACCCATGCTGATCAGGCGCTACGAATGCTTGCCGATCCAAGCGTTGAGGAAAGCCACATTCTTGGTGCATTTCAATATTCCCGCAATGAAGCTGTGCTTCACCGCGATGCCTCACTTATGCCCAAGCGCCGCGCGGCTTGGTCGAGCTGGAACTATCTGACCAATTCAGCAACGGGACCATCGCAGCCATCGATCACCTATTGGATGAACCGCTTGCAGCCATTGGGCGCAGCTCCTGATACGTTTGTTACGCTCAACCCATGTCGTGCGCTGCGTGAGAATCTGGTCATCCGCCGCGAGATCTATGAGCATCCGATTTTCGACATGGCGACGAATCGCGCGCAGAAGGAAATCTGGTCTTTGCAAGGCCGACGGCGGACATGGTTCTGCGGGGCGCATTTTGGCTCAGGCTTTCATGAAGACGGCCTTCAGGCAGGATTGGCGGTTGCCGAAGACTTGGGCGGATTGCGCCGTCCGTGGCAGGTAGAGCAGGAAAGTGCACGCATCGTTCGCCACGCTGTACCCACCAGGGAAAGGGCGCTGGCATGACCGAGCCCTTCCAATCTGCGCTTTTTCCCGGCCACGTCACCCATACGCGCTTGCGGCCAAAGGTTCATAAGCTTGGCTACAAGATTTATTCGCTATTGCTTGATCTAGACGAGTTGGAAGCCCTTCACAGCAGGTTGAGGCTGTTTTCGGTCAATCGTTTCAATCTCTTTTCTTTCCACGAGAAAGACAGAGGTAACGGTTCAGTGACACCGCTTCGTGAGCAGGTGGAAGATGCCATGCGCGGTGCAGGCATTGAGCCGGATGGCGGTGCCATTAGATTGCTCACCATGCCGCGGATTCTTGGTTGGGCGTTCAATCCGCTCAGCGTCTTCTTTTGCTACAATCGCGGGGGCGAGTTGACTGCCATTTTGTGGGAAGTCGACAATACGTTCAAGCAACGCCACGGCTATATGATCCCTGTTGATGACGCGCAGAACGGTCGGATCGTTCAGAGCTGTGACAAGGCGTTTTACGTCTCACCCTTCATGGACATGAAGCTGCTCTATGAGTTTGAAGTGCTGTCACCGGCAGACAAACTCATGATCAGGATCAACAGCTTCGATGATGAAGGGCTGTTGCTGACCGCCCGTCATCTCGCCCGCCGGGTAAAGTTGAGCGATGCGGCGCTGTTGCGTGCCTTTTTTACCATCCCGTTTCTCACCTTGCGTGTTGTTGGCGGGATCCACTGGGAAGCGCTGAAAATTTGGGCGAAAGGCATAGGGTTTCGTAAGCGTCCGCAGCCCCCAAAGATACCCATCACGCATATCCGCAACGAGAACGCACCGCAGAGGAATAAAGCAGCATGAGCCAGCTTGACGATTTCTCTCATTTTCCGACTCCGGCTTCGCCGGTCCATGCAGGATTGAGCCCATCAACCCGCATATTACGACGGCTGCTCAATCAAGTCCGGCATGGTCGGCTGAACATTGTGTTGCCTTCAGGGACGTCGGTTTCAGCACAAGGAACCGTCCCCGGTCCTGAAGCCAACATTGCAATCAAAAGCTGGCGCTCGCTGCGCCGTCTGTTGACCGGCGGCGATATCGGTTTTGCTCAAGCCTATATCGATGGTGATTGGGAAACACCTGATCTGACGTCCGTCATTCGTTTTGCAGCCCGCAATCGCGACACGTTGCTTTCCACTTTGCGCGGATCACGCTGGATGCGGCTTATGCATCGGCTGGGACATTTGCTCAATGCTAATACAAAGCGCGGCAGCCGCAAAAACATTGAGGCTCACTACGATCTCGGTAATGATTTTTATCGCCGCTGGCTTGATCCATCGATGCTCTATTCATCGGCGATCTGGAACGAAAAGACGCCCACACTTGAAACTGCGCAGGAATATAAGTTGCAGTGCATTAGAGAAAAGCTGGCACTCGAAGGCGGCGAAAAAATTCTGGAAATCGGCTGTGGTTGGGGTGCCCTTGCGGGCTATCTGGCGGAACATGGCGATGCCTACGTAACTGGTATCACCTTGTCTCCGTCTCAGCTTGCATGGGCGAATGCAGGGGTGGCTGAGACCGGCCAAAGCGATGCAGTTGATCTGCGTCTTCAGGATTACCGCGATGTTGAAGGTCAGTTCGACCGCATCGTCTCCATCGAAATGTTTGAGGCAGTTGGTGAAGCCTATTGGCCTGATTATTTTGCCACGCTGAAGCGTTGTCTCAAAGCAGATGGTCGGGCCGTGCTGCAGATTATTTCGATAGAGGATGCCCATTTTGAGGATTATCGCCGCAAGGCAGATTTCATCCAGAAATTCATTTTCCCGGGCGGATTTCTGCCTTCAGACAAGGTGTTGGAGCGGCATCTCGCCAAGGCGGGAATGGTGTTGAAAGAGGTGGAACACTTCGGCCACTCCTATGCCCAGACCCTTGCTGAATGGCGTCATCGTTTCGTGTCCAACTGGTCGGAAATCGAAAAGCTGGGCTTTGATCATCGGTTCCGGCGACTGTGGGAATATTACCTTTGCTATTGCGAAGGCGGGTTTAAGGAAGGCGCGATCAATGTCGGCCTTTATACGATTGAGCATGAATAAAAATCGGGTCCACTGATGCAGGAGGCGTCGATGAAATGGATACTGACGATTACCATGATGATACTATTATTTCCCGTCTCGGCGCAGGCTACTGATATTAGTGGTAACTGGGCGCGGGGCGATGGCAAGGCGCGCGTTCGCATTGCCGAATGCGGCAAGGATATCTGCGCTACCAACACGTGGATCAAGCCCGGAACAGCCAAGGAAAAAACCGGTGACCGATTGGTCATGAGCATTAATCAAACGGCGGACGGCCAATATTCGGGCACTGCTTTCGATCCGCAACGTAATCTGACCTACAAAATCAGTGTGAAGGTGGACGGCGATAAAATGACGACTAATGGCTGCGTTCTGGCAGGTCTTTTATGCCGGAATGTCGGCTGGTCCCGTATTAATTGAGAGAGCGATGATATTGATGAAAACCTATTTCACCGCCTATCTGGTCACAGCAATCGCCTTTCTGGCGACTGATTCAGTCTGGCTCTCCAACATGGCAAATGTGTTCTATCGTCCTGTCATGGGCGATATGCTTGCGCCTGGTTTTCGCTTGGCACCGGCTATTGTTTTCTATGTGATCTTCGTGTTCGGACTGGTGTTTTTTGCGGTACGCCCGGGCCTTTTGGCTGGTAGCGCCACCGTAACGGTTGTTCATGGTGCTCTTTTGGGGTTTGTCGCCTACGCAACATACGATCTGACCAATCAGGCGACGTTAAAGAACTGGTCGTGGACTCTGACGATTGCTGACTTGATCTGGGGCACTGTCCTCTCTGCGGTGTCGGCCTATATTGGCTATTGGGTAACATCGCGGATCAGCGGATAGATTGGAATAAACATATGCAGAAATTGGGTCTTCTAGCCGTCTTCGCCTTCATCATTGTTGTCATTGGAATGGCAATCGGTATCGGCTTTCCGCCGGGCGAATGGTATGCGTCTTTGCAGAAGCCTTGGTTTACGCCTCCCAATGCAGCCTTCGGCCCTATCTGGACGATATTATATATCTTCATAGCCATTGCCGGGTGGCGTACCTGGATAAGCGATACGGGTTGGCAGCGTCGCGGACCTTGGTTTGGTCAGATGGTGCTGAATTTTCTCTGGTCGCCAATCTTTTTCGGGGCGCATCTGACAGTGCTGGGACTGATCGTCATTATTGGCGTTTGGCTTTGTGTGCTGCTGTTTATCATTCGTGCATGGAGGCCGGATCGAATATCGGCGCTGTTGTTTGTGCCGTATCTCGTCTGGCTATCGCTTGCGACTGCTTTGAACGCAGCAATTATCGCGCTGAACTAGAGCATTTTCAGCTTAATTTGAATCATTGAAATGCTCTATCTATTTCTTTTTACCGTATCTTGTTTCGAAATCTGGTTCCCACTTTTCGGGATGCGCTCTAAATGAAAGGCGGTACTCCTGCCGCCTTTTTTAAATCCCAATCAGAGGCTGGACCATCCGCATCAGCCAGCTCTGGAATTTGAGCGGAGCATCAGTCACTGCAAGACATATGCAATCACCACCGGGTGACGCAATCGGCTGATGCACCAGATCGGCATCTGCCTCTTCGATATCCCCACGCGCAAAAAGGCCAGTTCCGTCGTGAAAACTACCGCTGAGTACCAGCGTCAACTCGCGTCCGCCATGACCATGTTCAGGCACTGGCTTGCCAGCGGGAATTCTGAGCAAGCGCACATTGGTTTCACCATCATTGATCGCAATAGGCACCTGATAGGCGCCACGCCCAAGCGATTTCCATTTCAGATCTGGCAGATCGCCACCGACATAAGATCTAAGAGGCTCCGGCAGAATTGCGGGTGTTGCAATGGGAGCTGAGGTTTTTGTTGGCTTTGGTTCGCGCAGGGATGGGTTTGCAAGCTTGCTTTTAATAGCGCCCCACGAACCCTCTTTGATTTCTTGCGGTTCTACGGTGTCCAGAAGCTGTCCGCCGATATCCTCAAAATGATTCAAACGCGAACGACATGCAGGGCAAAGCGCCAGATGTGTTGCGACAGCAATGCTCCAGCCTTCGGCAAGAGTGCCTGCAGCATAGCTTGAGAGAAGTTCGTCGCTAAGATGATGGTTGATACTCATCAGCGTTCTCCCGAATTATCGAGCGCTGTGCGCAATTTGGTGAACGCGAGCCGCAAACGGGATTTTACCGTTCCCAAGGGGAGGTTGAGCTTCTTTGCTATGGCGCTATGTGTACTTTCTTCGAAATAAGCCAGTTCCAGCAAAGCACATTGTTCTTTCGGCAGGTCGGCCATGGCAGCGCGCAATTGGCTCGCCGATTGTTGCTCCGCAATCCTCACATCGGCGGGTTGCTCTTCGTCAGGCACAAAGGCAGGGTCTGTGGGATCAAACTCTGGTCGGCGGGTGCGACGTACCGCATCAATGCGTTGATTGCGTGCAATCCTAAAAATCCAGGTCGACAAGGCTCCCTTTGAATAATCGAACTGGTCTGCCTTGTTCCAGACCGTAATCATTGTTTCTTGCATCAATTCTTCCGCTGTTTGCGCATCGGCAGACAGTTTGGCCATATAGGCTTTAACACGCGGTGCGAAATGTTTGAAAATCGCCTCAAATGCGTCCACGTCACGCCGAGAACTGACCGCCAGCATCAATTCCTCCAGAGAGGGCTGATTTTCAGAAGCAGTCCGTTCGTTCATCCCTATTGAATCCCGTATGCTCAAACGTGGCAATGCCAGAAGCTGCAAATTGCGCTGTGCTTTCTTGTGCCACGTCTGTGAGCCGAAGGAAACGTTTGTATTCATGAAGCCTCATACGAAGGCTTTCTGAAATTGGATCACACAGCAGGGTAAGAGGCTTCAGTTTATTGCTTTTAAAGGTCCCGGCTCCGCAATTGGATGGCGCTCAACATATTGGCCGCGTTCCAGCAGCAATGTGGTGGCTTTATCGTAATTGACAGCTTTTGAAAAAGCATAACCCTGACCCAACTGGCACCCCATCTGCTGGAGCGTTTCGGCGAGAGCCATGGTCTCTACGCCCTCTGCGACCAGCTTGATTTTCAGGTCGCCAGCGATCTGCACAATGCCTTTGACAATCGCTACACTCGGGTCGCCCGGCGCGAGCCTGCACACAAACGACTTATCGATTTTAATGATATCGACGGGAACAGTGAGGAGGTGCGCCAAAGCGGCAAAGCCTGTGCCAAAATCGTCAAGCGCGATGCGGACGCCTAGCAAACGGAGGTTTCGAATGCCCGTTGCGACAACATCATCTCGTTGGCCGATATAGGCGTTTTCGGTCACTTCGATAATAAGATGGCTGAGTGGCACATCGTAGCGACCAAAGGTCTTTGAAATGAAGGCCGCAAGATCGCCCACATAGAAGTCGGCCGCCGTGACGTTTACACCGACATGCTGCACGGGCAGTCCCATGTCGAGCCAGCGCCGTATGTCCTGCGCGACGATCGTGAGCATATATTGTGTTATCTCGGATGCGATATGCACATCCGAAAACGACTCCTGAAATACCGACGCTGGCAGTATGTCGCCGGACTTTGTGGTCATGCGGCTCAGTGCTTCAAAGCCGATAACTTCTCTCGTATCGAGCCGCATCAAAGGCTGATAATGAGCGGTGATGCGCTTTTCATCGAGTGCTTCACGCACTTCCCGTATTGAATTGCGTCGATGGACGATGCGGGTGTCGACATTGGGCTGATAACGCACAAAGCCGCCGCGCGCATTTTCTTTGGCGTGATAGAGTGCAAAATCAGCATTGCGTCTTACGATCAGCGGTTGTGTGTCTTGCGCAGCGAGAACTGCGCCGCCGATTGTCACGCGGGGCAGGATTGTCTGGCCGTCAAATTCGACGGGCGAGGAGAGTGCACTGAAAATCAGTTCTGCAGTCTGGTCAAGGTCATAAAGCGCGTTATGGCTCTGGATGACGACTGTAAACTCGTCACCGCCAGTACGGAAGGTGATGTCTGGTGCCATTGATGCTGAAATGCGGCTTGCGATGGTGTTAATCAGAAAGTCGCCGACTTCATGGCCAAAGGTATCGTTTGTGACCTTCAGATTGTCGATATCGATGACAAACAACGCCCAACTACCCGCCAATTCACAGCGCAATTGTGAAAGGGCGTCGTCGAAGGCGGCGCGATTGGGAAGCCCTGTCTGCTCGTCAACAGTCGCCCGGCGCTCATAATTGAGAATGCGCATTTCGCGCGCCATCGCGAGATTACAGAGAGTTGCACCTGTATCGATGACTTCTCTTTCGTAAGCCGAGGGCATGTGTTTCTTGCGAAAATAGACGGCCAGCGCGCCGACTACATCTCCCGCTTCGTTGTGCACTGGCACTGAACTGCACGCTAGCAAACCAAATGGCAGCACGCATTTTTTGTATGTTGCCCATTTCGGATCATTCTCGATGTCGTCAACACTAACGGGAGCGTTATGATAAATCGCGCTTCCGCAAGAACCCACTTCTGGTCCGACAACGGTTCCGTCAAGCACGTCGCTATAACTGTCGGGGATACTGGGTGCTGCAAGCAAATGCATCATGCCTGCACTATCGACAGAACAAACCATCGCACTGGTATCTGCGATCAGCGTCTCCATTTCAAGACACACTCGCATAAGCGTCTGCTTCAGAGGCTTCCCCCTTGCGATCAGCTCAAGAACTGAGTTCTGGAATTTAAGCACACGAGTTCCCCATCGTTCTTTTGTTTGCGTGCATTTTTGTCGGTCTGCACGCTATAGCCTTTTTCGGAGGCCTGTCTTTAGAGAACGTCTATTATAGTTACTTGTCTTTATTATTTCAGCCCGGGAACTGACGATAACACTCTTCAGCGATCTGCCGCAGCTGATCGCGCGATGTTTCTCCGCTTACTGCGTAACCGAGTTCGCCGTCGATCCAGTAGAAGGTTTCCACCCCGTCGTTTGAGGCAAAACGGAAGCTCGTGTCACGATTTTCGGGATTTCGGCCGACAATAACTGAAAGACGTTTTCCGGTCGCATCTTCATACATTAAGAATGCCCCGGGTTTGCTATCGACAGGCAGAAGTCGGCCGCCGACAAGTTGAAAGCCAAGCGCGTTGAGATCAGGAACTTTAAAGTCGGGAATATCAAGCCTTTTCCCGAGCCATGTTGCCAGATGTGCCTCTTCCTCGGAGAAGACTTCGACCGGATGGCGCACTTCGCTTGCATAGACAAGGTAAGCGGCCTGTGCCTGTTCCGGCAGGGTTTCCACATTTGCAATCTGTCTTGGCTCGTCATAGAGGCGAGAGCCCATAAAGCCGCCAATACAACCGATGACCAAGGCGGTCAGGATAGATGCGGCAATTGCCCCGCGATATTGCCAATTGTGTTGTTTGGTCGTTGAGCGGATCAGTCCGACATCACTGGCTTTTTCGAGCGCATAACCGCCAAATAGCTGTCTGATGCCTTCGTTCTGCTTGCGCCATTCCTCAACCAATGCGGCCTGTTCGGGGTTGTTCTCAAGAGCTTTGGCGATACGGGCTCTTTCGTCGTCGGACAATTGACCGTCCACGAAACTAAGGAGTTCCACTTCACTTATCGGAGAGTTGCGTTGCGTCATTTGTTTCTCCGAAGCGTTACGACATTTGCGCCGTTCATGTGTTCCCCAAGGCGTTGCCGTGCACGCGAAAGGCGCGACATGACCGTGCCAACGGGGATTTTAAGTATCCCCGCTGCCTCGCCATAGCTGTACCCCTCGACAACAACCAACATCAAGACTGCGCGATTATCTTCTGACAGACTGTTGATTGCCACTTCAAGCTGCTGCAATTGAAATGGATCTTCGTCCGTGGTGGCGGTGCTTATGTTCTCGGCTGCGTCCAGCGTTTCATACTGGGTGCGCGCTTTGCTTTTATATCTGTTTCGATAAAGATTGGTCATGATCGTGAGTATCCACCCACGCAGATTGAGGCCACGCCATTGGCCGCGCCGAGATAGCGCTTTGGTCACGCAGTCCTGCAGCAAATCCTCGCCCTCGGCATCGGATTTTGCAAGACTACGCGAATAGCGCCGCATGATCGGCAGGAGGGCCAGAAGCTGGCCCTCAAAACTGTCGGGAGTGGGGCGGGTCACATCAGCCTCATGGCTTTGCGACGTGCCAGACTCCATTAACGCCGTCTCCAGTGACGTCGCCGGCCTTTTTGTCCTTTATCCAGTAGTAAAGTGGCATTCCATCTTTCGCCCATTGCTCGCTACCATCCTTACGCTTCACAAGAGTATATGCGCCAGAAGCTTTGTCGCCTTTTGCTGCCATAAATGGCGGCCAGTTGGTTGCACAAGTATCATAGCAGCTCGACATGCCTTTGCTGTCTTTTTCAAAAGTGTAGAGCGTCATGCTTTTTGCGCCCGTTAGTACCGAGCCTTTGGAGCTGTCCATTGTCTTGACTGCGGGGGCGGCCAATACGGAAGATGCCGCCACCGCCGCAATTGCAAGAACAGACATAAACGTTGCGGTTTTCATGATTACCTCACACGAGTTTCCAATCGCGACATGCGATATGACGTAAGACAATCGGAAGGCCTATTTTATTCCCGAAACTCGAATAAATATACGATTTTTCTGACTTAACTCATTATTTATTAAGGGGAAAATTAGAGGTACTTTGACTTTACCCAATTGCACGCTATATATGTAGCTACTTATATTATAGATAGCTATACAATGTCTCAGGCCAAGCAAGAACTCGAAGCCGCATTCACGATGGGCCTTTCCACGGCAGCCCGGAAAATGCGCAACCTGTTCGACTCCCGCGTGCGTGAGCGGGGCCTGACACTTGCGCGTGCCCGTGTGCTTCTGCTTCTTGCGGAACAAAGAGATTGGAACCAACGTGAACTGGCAGATGCACTCGAAATCGAGCACCCGTCTGTGGTTCGTCTGCTCGATGGTTTGGAAAAGCAGGGGCTTATTTATCGTGCTGTAGTAGAAGGGGATCGGCGCGCCAAGCGCATCGAACTCACGGATGAAGCACAGGCACAGGTCAAGCAGCTTCAGGATGTCACTCAAGCGATCCGTACAGAACTCTTGCAACGGATCGACCAGAAGTCACTTGAAACCGCACTCTCCGTTCTTCACGAAATCAGCCAGACCGTTGAAACGGCGCTGACTGAAAAAGCCAAGTGATGCGCGATGTCGGACAGAAGCGACGATAAACCGACAGCAACGAACGAGCCACCTTCCACGGCGCAGGCTGCAGCGCCCGCGGTTCCGCATATGCCGGTTTATATGTCTGCAATCTATATTGCAGCGTCGGTCCTCATGTGGTCGACACGCGGCCTGAGCATGTATTTCATTTCAGCCAACACGCAGCAGATACAGGGTTCGCTCGGCGCGACATTGACCGAAACCTCATGGCTGATTGCGGCCTATATGGCGCCTTATGCGAGCCTCACCATTTTGCTGGTCAAGATACGCACGCAATTTGGGCTTCGTCGTTTTGCGGAAATTGCTATCGCAATCTTTCTCGTATCGTCGCTACTGCATTTGCTGGTCTATGATATCTGGTCGGCCATTCCGATCCGCTTTATCGCTGGCGCTGCCGCCGCTCCCGTTTCGACCATCGGCTTTCTCTATATGCTCGAGGCCTTTCCGCCTGCAAAGAAGATGACCTGGGGTCTAAGTCTTGCGCTCACCTGTTCTGCGGCGGCTGGTCCGTTCGCGCGCGTGATTTCGCCGATGTTGTTTGATATCGGGCAATGGCAGCAGCTTTATATGGTCGAAATCGGTCTGTCGCTTGCCGCCTTCGCGGTCGTGTACGTTTTGCCGATGACGCAGGTTCCACGTGCAAAAGTGCTGCATTGGCTGGATTTTGTCGCCTATGGATTGATCGCCATCGGCTTCGGCCTTCTGGCTGCCATTCTCGTTCAGGGCAAAAATTATTGGTGGTTCGAAGCGCCTTGGATTGGCGTCTGCCTCGCCATTTCCATCGCAGCTCTTGCCTGTGCTGTGGCGATTGAAATTAACCGCGAACAGCCGCTGATGAACCTTCAGTGGCTATTTTCGCCGGAAATTCTGCGCTTCACACTGATCTTGTTCGTGTTTCGCATTGTGCTGGCCGAACAGACAGCAGGTGCGGTAGGGTTGTTTCAGGCTTTTGGCCTACAGGATGGCCAAAGTCAGGGGCTTTATCTTATCATCCTTGTTGCATCGCTGGCGGGTGGCCTTGTGTGTGGCATGTGGATGAGCCTTGAACGCGTCTCGACTATTTTCGGACTGGCGTTGATCTTCATCGCAGTTGGCGCATTTATGGATAGCCATGCGACCAATCTGACACGGCCACACAATGCCTATCTCAGTCAGGCATTGATTGCTTTTGGTGGCGCATTGTTTCTGCCTCCGGCAATGCTGACAGGCATCACTAAGGCGATGAAGCAAGGGCCAACTTACATGACGAGCTTCATCGTCATCTTCCTGTTCACGCAGAATATTGGTGGTCTGATTGGCTCAGCCGTGTTCAGCACCTTCATTTCGATCCGCGAGAAGTATCATTCGGCTCATCTGGTCGAACAGCTCGTGATGTCTAATCCGGTCGTCGCGCAGCGTGTTCAGGCACTTTCAGGCAGCTATTCAAAGGTCCTCGCCGATCAGGGCCTGACCAAGGCCGAAGGGCTGGTTCTTCTGGGGCAGCAGGTCACGCGTGAAGCAACGGTGCTTTCTTACAATGATGCGTTCCTGGCGATTTCAGTCATTGCGATTGTCTCGCTCGGATGCCTGATCGCCTATCGGCTTTTTGAAAATATGCAAATCCGCCGCCATCCGGAAGTGAGGGCAAGTTAGAGCACAGCTCCAAAAGCGCGAACCGGTTTTCGGAATAAGATGAGCTTAAAGACAAAAAGATAGAGCATTTCGAATGATCCAACTTAATCCAGAAATTCTCTAATTTAATCGACGAGTGTTTGAACATGTCAGTTGGAAAACAATATATTCGCGGCGGCTTAGCCCTCATCATTGGCTTTGCAGGCGTTTTTATGGTTCTTTGGGCATGGCAATTGCCGCCATTCAAGCACAGTGTCGAGACGACGGATAATGCCTATGTCCGTGGACAGGTAACAATCATCAGCCCACAAGTCGCAGGCTATGTAACCAAGGTCGATGCGAACGATTATCAGGTGGTCAAGCAGGGGCAATTTCTGTTTGAGATCGACAGCCGAAGCTACCAGCAAAAGCTGGATCAGGCAGAGGCATCGCTCGCCACCAAGCGGGCGGCGCTGGCCAATTCGCAGCAAAGCCAACGTTCCGCAGAAGCAACAATTCAGTCGCGGCAGGCACAGATTTCAGGCGCAAATGCTGCTTTGGAAGTTGCGCAGGCCAATGCCAAGCGTGTTGAAGCCTTGCTGCCTCGTGGTGTGACGACACAAAGTTCGGCCGATACTGCGCATGGCACGCTGCTTCAGGCGCAGGCAACAGTTGCGGAAGCCCAAGCCGCTCTAGCCGTTGCGAAGCAAGATCTTCAATCCATTATCGTTAATCGTGAGAGCCTTAACGCCGATATCGCCAGCGCGGAAGCTACGGTGGAACTGGCAAAGATCGATCTTCAGAACACCAGGATCATTGCCCCGCGTGATGGCAAGCTGGGCGAAGTCGGTGTTCGTCTCGGACAATATGTGACGGCGGGCACTCAGCTTGTCTCGCTCGTGCCCAACACCAAGTGGGTTATTGCAAACTTCAAGGAAACCCAGCTTTACGGCATGAAGGTTGGCCAACCTGTAACCTTTACGGTTGATGCGCTGCGCCATGCCGAACTAAGGGGCCACTTGGAGGCATTTGCGCCAGCAGCGGGCTCGGAATTCAGCGTTATCAAATCCGATAATGCCACCGGCAATTTCACCAAGATTACTCAGCGATTGTCCGTGCGCATAGCCATAGATGACGGCCAACCGGATGCCGATCTGCTGGCACCCGGCATGTCTGTCGTGGTTCGGGTGGATACCGCCGCGAATTAACAGACGGATTTACTTAAAGTGGCTCCCGTTAAGACGAAATGGTTGGAACCGCTGTACCTGTTTGTTTTTACATATTATCCTACGCAAAATTTCTGCTCACTTTTTGCTGGAAATGCTTTAACCGTGGCTGGCATCATTTGGCACCAACGGCGTGACCTTTTTGACTTTGTCGCGGTGGAAGATGAACAGTCCGGCAAGCACGATGATGGCCGCTCCGATGAGGGTTTGCTGATCGGGCAACTCGTTGAAAAACATCCATCCGAAAATGATCGCCCAAAGCAACAGCGTATATTGCAACGGTGCCAACATAGAAGCGGGGGCAAGCTTGAGTGCGCGGGTGATCAGCAAATGTGCAAGACAAGCAACGATCCCGAGCAGTAGCAAGGCAAGCAACTCGCCTGTAGTGAAAGGGGCCCAATGTCCAATACTGAGGACTGCGCCAACGACGAGACAGCCCAAAGTCTGCCACGTTACCAGCGTTGCATCCGGCGTTGAACGCAGCACGCGACCAAGCACAAGCGTCATAGCAAAAGAAATACTACCGAGAAGACCGAACACTGACGGCCATGAAAGCATCGCCGAAGAAGGGCGCAGAGCGATGATGACGCCGATGAAGCCGATGAAGACGGCAAGCCAACGCCGCCAGCCGATACGTTCACCAAGCAGAAAATGGGAGAGTGCTGCCACATAGATTGGTCCGGCCATGTAGAAGGTCATGACGTCAGCCAGGGGGAGGAATGTTACCGCCGCGTAGAACAAGGCGGTATCAGCCGTTGCTAAAACGACGCGTGCCAACTGCAGCGAAGGCTGTTGCACTTGAAACAGTGCCGTGACTGGCTGTCGTGACAACATCGGGCCGAGCACAAAGAACGCGCCAAAGGAGCGGATCAACAAAACTTGACCGACCGAAAAACTGGCTACTAGCCATTTGCCCATGGCGTCGTTCAAAGCGAACATGAAATCGCCGAGCAGCATCAAAAGAATGCCAGCCATAACAGCGTTGCCGCCCACGGCCAAAGCCGTTTTTTTATTCATGATTTAGGGGTGCTCCGACCACTGGTTCAACGCGTTCTCGCGCGCAAATCCATCACTGAAGTTTGCCGGATAATATCGCTGCATGTTTGAATGAGAACTGCTTACTCCGCGCGTTATGCCTTTGCAAGATGGTCGGTGTCTAACGCACCTCAGAACAAGCCTTCTCAAGTGGCTCGACGTAAGCTATAGCGGCTTCGCTTCACTGTGAGGTCATCATGAATTCTGGAAACGCTGAGTCGAAGCCGATCTTCGGGATTGCACTCGCCTCCGCAGGTTACGCCTGCTTCGCTCTGCAAGACGCCATCGTCAAATGGCTCGTTGCTGATTATGCGGTTCCGCAAATTCTTTTCATGCGAAGCCTCGTTATTGTGATCATCACCGGTAGCCTAGCCTGGCGGCTCGGTCATCCTTCCGTCTTTAAAAGCAAATATCGCAATACGCTTGTTCTGCGGGCTGGTTTGATGCTGCTTGCCTGGCTGCTCTTTTATAATGCGGCTCGCCATCTCGGCCTTGCGGAATTGACGACGCTCTACTTCTCAGCACCGATTATGGTGATGTTCCTGTCGATCTTTATTCTCAAAGAGAAGATTGGGTTGGGGCGCTGGGTCGCGTGTTTCGGTGGGTTCGTGGGCGTACTCATCGCGGCCAACCCGACCCATTCGCCCCATCTGATACCCGCTGCGATGTGCGTGGTTGCAGGCTTCTGCTGGGCTTTGAGCACGATCCTGATCCGCCTTGTCAGCAGAACCGAGACAACTTTGACCCAGATGTGGGCGACCAGTCTGCTGTTTGGTATCGCTTGCGCGGTTTCCTTCCCATGGGTCTGGAAGACACCCGACGTATCAGCGTGGGTCTTGATGATTGGGCTTGGTCTTGTTGCAACGGTTGGACAATATCTTCTTTATGAAGGTTTCCGCTATGCGCCAGCCTCGGCGCTTGCACCAACTGAGTTCACCGGTCTAATCTGGGCATTCCTCTACGGTTATGCGATCTGGGCGGAGGTTCCGGCATCAAACGTTGCATTCGGAGCGGTCTTGATTGTCTGCTCCAGCCTTGTGCTTGTCGCGTGGGAGAAGAGGGCGGTACGAGTGCGCGTCGTCCGGCCCGGTTGAGGGGCAACGCACTGCTTCAAAGCTGCTTTCGGGTTGATATTCAAAGAAGAATGCTTTTCGGTTGAGAAAGTTTGATGTATCGACGCACGTCACTGGAGATCGAAATGCTAACCACGTCTTCTCAAGATTAGATACCAAGCAGCGCTTTGAGAAACATCGATCAGAATTAACCCGTTCTGATTTGGTTGTTATCGAGCACTTGTTGTCGATGCCGGTCGAAGAAATGATATTTCAGTACGCTGAAGATATCGCTTCAAAAAGCGGAACCAGTGATGCGATGTTTATCCGTGCTGCCTGACGTTTGGGTTTTAGCGGCCCGCCGGAATTGAAGCGTCTTTGCAGTCGCCCAATCGCCAAGACCAACCAACGCCGAAGGCCTCTCGCAGCGCTTTCGCGCGACAGGCGATGATTTATGTCGCATGAGATGCTAAAACTTGGGTGCTCGTTTGGATGCGCCAATCACTCATGAATGATGAGTTGAAACCATATATCGAGAAAGCGGCTGCGCTTCAGCCCATCGAGGTAGACGAGAAGTTCTGGACCAAGCTCGACTGGCTGGAGAGAGGTCAATTCTGATGGGCTTGCTTCAGATGCCAAACCAGTCTTTTCCAGTATGTCCTGACCACTTGGAGAAAGCAGGAATGTGATGGCTTGCTCGGCAATGTTAGAGTGCCTGCTTCGGCCAGGAATGAGTGCTGTCCAGGGCAGGGCAACTACGTAATCCTGGGGCATGATCACGATGAAGTCTTTCGGATCGTAATGCCACTTGCTGATGTCCGACAGCGGAACGTTATAGGCCAGATCGATCCGGCCGGACGATAACGCGTGCAACAGGTCTTCACTATTTTCATAGATACGCGCTTGAGAAACACCGAAGGCGCGAACAATGCGCCAGAACAGTGGCGACCGTATAGAATCCTGCGCCGCCAGTGTATAGCTGACATTGTCGATACCGATATTTACAAGCCCCACGCGGCGCTGAAAACGTGAGAGGTTTTGTTCCAGCAAACGTGCCAGTTCGATGCGCGTCGTAGGAAATTCATTGTCCAGAGCGCTCCGTCTGACAACGCTCACGGCAGGATCAAAACCAATGCTGAAAAGCTCGTTTCGCCAGTGCGTCTGCGCTGGTAGTCCGGCGTTACGAGCGATGGCGGTTCTTTGCTGCGCTCCACCTTCATTGGCGATGAGAACGGCGAGGTCGGGTGTAGAAAGAATGACGAGGTCAGCAACACTTGCTTCATCTGCACCCGCGAGAAGCCGCGATGTCCATTCACCGGGTCTGATCTGTCGATAGACGATATTCATGCCGGGCAATTGCTCGGCCAATCCGGTTGCTACAGGTCCGAGTGTTTCTGGAGCGATGTCGCCAACAATTCGGAATTCAGGTCTGGAAGCCGGACCATTCTGCGCGTTTGCATCGTGCCATGAGGACACGATCAGCATCAGAAAGGTACAAAGGTGCAGGGCCGCACGCCTCATGGAGTTGTCCCTCCGAGGGGGGCAGTTGGCAGGGTTACAACAACACTTGTTCCGCCGCCCTGTCGATCTCGCAATTCGATATGTCCGCCAAGCGCTTCAGCGACCATTTTTGCAATCGATAATCCAAGGCCAGAGCCGGGTTTGGTTTGATCGGCACGGACGAAGCGTTCAAAGGCGCGTTCTTTAATTTCTGGCGACAGGCCGGGCCCCCTGTCATGGACGCAGAGCTCGATCATGCCATTCTTCTCGTGCAGATCGATAACGATAGAACCCGGCGCATGGATGAGAGCGTTTTCGACGATGTTGCGGACCATCTCGCGAAGGCTGATTGTTTCACCGTTCACATAAAGCGGGTTGTCGGGAGCATTGAGGCTGATCGTTTCGTGCAAATCCTGATAGCGTCCTTCAGCGCGCAATCTGCGAACTGCTTCCTGAGCGACCTGACGCAGATCGAGAATTTCGAGGTTTCGCGACTGAATACTGTGCAACGTGGTTGCTTCAGACAAAAGCTGATTGGCGAGCAAGCTGGCGCTGATGGAATTGGCGTGGATCCGGGTCAGAATTTCCTGTTTCCGGCGTTCGTCGGGTTCTTCCAGAGACAGCTCCGTCAAGGCGCGTAATGCTGTTAGTGGCGTGCGCATCTGATGAGCGGCATCGGCGGTGACAAGTTTTAACCCGGCAAGCACGGTATTCAGGCGATCCATGAAATCATTGAGTGCAGACACAAGCGCACTTACTTCTTTGGGGATGGGGCCTGGAACGGGACTTAAATCTGATGAATATCGCTGGCGAAGGTCAGATTCAACGGTACGCAGTGGTCGAAATGCGAGTCTGATTGCCAGCCAGATAAGGGCCAAAGCTAACAGCGCGACGCCAAAAGCAGGCAATATCGTGTTGAGGCTTAATTGCAGCGTAAGCTGCCGCCGTGCCTCACGGGTTTCGCCGACCAGAACATCCACCCAGCCGCCGCCTTTAGCGTCACTGTGATAACGGGCGACAGCGGCAATCCGTACCTTTTCGCCACGATAGACACTATCGCTCAGGCGAAGTCGGCTATTGCTACCATGTTCAATCTCCAGCCCCAGAATGGGCGAGCCGGTAAGTAGACTGCCATCGGGCGCGACCACGCGATAAAAAATGCGGTTGAGCCGCGATGTGCCAAGAATGGCAAAGGCGGAGTGAGGAAGGTCCACACTAAGCGCGCCATCCTGCAATGTAATGGTGTCAGCGATGGAAAGTGCTGCTGCCCCAAGCACACGATCAAAGGCTTCATCAGCCGCGCGGTGTGCATACCAGCGGCCCAGAAAAAATAGCAAAACAGTCACAGTGAGCAGAGTCATGCCGCCGCCGATGAGAATACGGCGCTGGATTGAATATTCTCTGTTTGCTGTTGCTTGGGCCATCATTGCTGGGTTGTCTTGGAACGCAGGAGATATCCAACACCGCGCTGTGTCACGATTTCCACGGCGCTGTTTTCCAGTTTCTTTCTGACGCGTGAGATCAGCAATTCGATAGCGTTGGGCGTTCCAGTGTCATCGTGGCCGAACAACTTAAGCACAAGCATATCCTTAGGCACCGTGACGTTAACGCGGGTTGCAAGCATTTCTAACACATCAAACTCACGCCGTCCGAAGTCGAGCGGCTGGTCACCTTCCATCACTGATCTTTGGGTCAAATTGATCGATAGTTTGCCAATTCGCAAAACCGGTTGCGCGACCCCCATGTGTCGCCTTGCGACCGCCCTGATCCGGGCAACGAGCTCTCTGAGATCAAAAGGTTTTACCAGATAATCATCGGCACCGAGTTCCAGCAGATCGATCTTGTCTGCAATCTGGTTGCGGGCAGTAATGACAAGGACGGGGCAGGACAGTGAACGTTCGCGCATACTGCGCAGGATCGCAAAACCATCGCGGCCAGGAAGGTTGATGTCGAGCACAAGCAGATCAAATGAGCCGTTCACAGCCAACTCTTCGCCTTGTACGCCGTCATAGACAGTCGTGACGGCATAGCCTTCCTTCTCAAGCTTTGATGCAATAGCAAACGCAATATCGATTGTGTCTTCTACGAGAAGGATGCGCATGTTGTGTTCAATTTCAATGTTCTTGAGACGACAGGATTCTGACAGTTAGAATTGCTACTATCTGAGGCAATACTGGATGAGGCTGTAGCGCTTGTAACATAGCAAGTGCGCAGGGGAGGAAAAAATGTTCTGGCGCGGTTTGGCATGTCGTATTGGCATAGCCTTGTTTGGCCTTCAATTATGCATCGCTCATGCGTATGCTGTTGATGCTGCTTGCGCCTATCGCGGTGCGCTGGACGAGCGCTATTGTGATGAGAACCGCGATCTTGTTGCTGATGCCCCCAAAGACTCTTCCCAATGGCGCGACCCGCAGACGCTTGTCTGGGCCTATTCGCCTATCGAAGACCCTGCAGTTTATGCCCGCCTTTTCAAGCCTTTCACGCAGCATCTGGAAGCCTGTCTCGGTCGGCAAATTGTTTATTATCCAATTCAGTCGAGCGCTGACGAAATTGAGGCAATTCGTTCGGGCCGACTGCATTTTGCGGGCTTCTCAACCGGCCCGACAATTGAAGCGGTTAATCGGGCGGGTGCGGTACCTTTCGCAGCCAAGGGCACAGGCGACCAGATGCGCGGCTACCGGTTGGTTGCGGTTGTGCGTGCCGATTCCGCCTATGAGACGCTCAGCGATCTTAAAGGAAAGCGCATTGCGCACGCCTCACTGTTCTCAAATTCAGGAAATGTTGCTCCACGTGCGCTCTTCCCCAAAGAGGGCCTGACGCCGGGACAGGACTACGCGCCGATCATGTCTGGCGGACACGACAAGTCGATCCTTGGAGTGGTCGCCGGTGATTATGATATGGCCGCTGTCGCGTCAGATGTGCTGGAACGTATGATTGACCGTGGGTTGGTCAAACGCGAAGCATTGCGCGTGATCTACGAGAGCGATCTGTTTCCGACCTCTTCCTTTGCCTATGCTCATAATCTTGCGCCATCGCTTGTGACTGAGATGAAGCGTTGCTTTTTCAATTTCACATTCACCTCGGAAATGAAGGCTGAATTTCAGGGCGACGATCACTTCATTCCCATCGACTACGGCTCGGCATGGTCTGTCGTCCGTGAGGTGAGTGAAAAGGCAGGCGCGCCGCCCCCATAGTTTCGCTCAACAACGAGCGGAGTTTTCGCATGGCATTCTTCCTACGCCAGCTCCCGCAGCAAGCCAGAAAATCCTCCAGTCGAAATCCTCTTGGGTTCCGACAAGAGCAGCTTCGGCTCAAAGTGGATAAAATCATGAGTTATTACAAACAACTGACTTACAAATATAAGGTCTACAATGCAGATCCCACGACGTTGATCGGAGTTCTGCTTGCGGTCGCATTTGCTTATCTTATCGCAGCGCCCATCGTGTTGTTGTTGTCGGATGCGGTGCTGGTTCAGTTCGCTGATCGGGCACGTTCCGGCCAGCAGATTGGTGAGTTGACCTTTTACTACTTCAACCGGGCATTCTTCTCGGCAATCTCCACGGATGTGTTCTGGCGGCCGCTTTGGAATACGGCGATCATAGCTCTTGGTTCGATTGTGTTTGCACTTGTTACGGGCATTCCGCTGGCATGGCTTTTAAGCCGCACAAATTTGCCCGGCAAAAAGTGGTTCTCGACGGCATTGATCGTTCCTTACATGCTGCCATCGTGGACCTTCGCACTGGCTTGGCTGACCCTGTTTAAAAACCGCACCACCGGTGGTCAGCCAAGCTGGATGGAGGCGTTGGGCTTTTCACCACCTGATTGGCTTGCCTATGGCATGTTGCCGATCACCCTCATTTTGGCGATGCACTACACGCCGTTCGTAATTCTGCTGTTTGGCAACGCGTTGCGCCAGTTTGATTCCACCTTGGAAGATTCGGCTCGTGTCATGGGCGCAGGCAAATTACTGATAGCGCGCCGCATTATTCTGCCACTCATGCTGCCGTCGCTTGTTTCGGCTTCAACACTGATTTTCGCGAAGTGCCTCGGTGATTTCGGCGTGGCCTATATTCTGGGCGTGCCGATCGGCTTTGACGTGCTGGCAACGTCCCTGTTCCGTGCAATCTCGACCAGTCAGGCTGGCATGAGCGCAGTTCTCGCGGCAACCATTGTCGTCTTGGGCAGCATCTCGATCTTCCTCGATATGTATCTGCTCAAGGAAGCCCGCCGTTTCGTGACGATTGGCAATAAAGGTTCGATGAACCGTCAGACTGATCTTGGACGTTTCCGTGTGCCTGCATTCAGCTTTGCCATGCTGATGTTTGTTGTCAGCGCGTTTATTCCGCTAATGGCACTGCTGCTGACCACTGTCATGCGTGTTCCAGGCGTGTTTACGCTTGATAATTTCACGCTGGATTTCTGGATCGGAACCGATCTCAACACCACTGCCATGAGCAATGGCATTTTGCTGACGGGTGAATTCTGGCGAGCAACCTGGAACACACTCTGGATTGTTGGCTCTGCTGCGATCGGTGCAGGCTTCCTTGGTCTGCTGGTTGGGTATGTCGTTGCGCGCACACCGATTTCACTGGTCGGAAGCTTCCTGCGACAAGTGACTTTCCTGCCCTATCTGGTGCCGGGCATTGCATTTGCTGCGGCCTACCTCACGATGTTTGCAGTGCAGCGTGGTCCACTTCCGGCCCTTTACGGAACACCAATCCTCCTCGTTCTGGCAATCCTTGCCGATCAGATGCCATTCGCATCACGCGCAGGTATTTCGTCAATGATGCAGCTTGGCAAAGCGCCCGAAGAAGCGGCTCAGATCGCGGGTGCCGGTTTCTGGCGTCGTCTGGTTTCGATTGTCGCGCCGATCCAGAAAGGCTCTCTGGTTTCCGGGATTCTGCTGCCGTTCATCTCCGGCATCAAAGGCTTAAGCCTTGTTGTCGTGCTTGCTGTTCCGGGCACTGACGTTCTCACCACCTATGCATTGCGCCTTGTCGATTACAGCTACAGTCAGGCCGCAAATGCAGTCGTTTTGATGATCTGCGTTATCGCATTTGGCGGCACGGTCGTCGTTCAAAAACTCACCAACAGCAAACTGTCTGACGGATTGGGAGGCAAATAATGTCGAACATTACTATTCGCGATGTCAGAAAGAGCTACGGCAAAGCCACCCGCGCCGCAGTTGAAAAACTCTCCCTTGAAATTCCAAAGTCGGAATTTCTGTGCTTGCTCGGACCTTCGGACTGCGGAAAGACGACAACGCTACGCATGATCGCGGGGCTGGAATATCCAACTGAAGGCGAAATTCTAGTCGACGGTAAAAAGATCGTTTCGGTTGATGAAGGTATCTATGTGCCACCGGAAAAGCGCGGCATGGGACTGGTGTTCCAGAATTATGCCCTCTGGCCGCACATGACTGTGGAGCAGAACGTCGAGTTCGGCTTGAAGCTGCATAAGGTCGCCAAGGTCGAACGTCAGCGCATTATCGATGACGTCTTGCAGAAGCTTGGCATCGAGCGTTATCGCGACCGACTGCCTGCGCAAATGTCTGGTGGTCAGCAACAACGCGTGGCGCTTGCCCGTATGCTGGCGCTCAAGCCTGACATCATTTTGCTGGACGAACCCCTTTCCAATCTCGATGCAAAATTGCGTCTCGAAATGCGTGCAGAGCTTAAGCGCATTCATCAGGAAATGGGCTCAACAGTTGTGTTTGTGACTCATGATCAGTGGGAAGCGATGACATTGGCTACCACCATTGCGGTGATGAGCGAAGGCGAGTTGCAGCAGCTTGGCACACCGGATGACATTTATGAACGTCCGGCAAATCGCTTCGTAGCTGAATTCATTGGCAACCTGCCAATCAACATCACAGAGCTGAACGACAGCAATAATGGAGCACTGGCGACATGGGCTCGCGATTATCTGAAGGCTCAGAATTTTGCGGCAAATGGCGTCGGATCTGTTGGCATTCGGCCTGAATCCGTGCGCCTGAGTGACAAGACAATTGAACACGGATGCGTCGCCAAAGTGGTCGATATCGTCCCGACTGGCGGCAGCTGGATCGTCGAATTGTCGGTTCAAGGCGAGCAGTATTTTGCCATCGCTTCAGATGCCCCCGCTCAAAAGGCTGGCGATGAAATCTGGTTCCACGTCGAACGCAGTCACGTTCATGTGTTCGACAAAGAAGGCAAGCGTATCAGCGGCTGATTAAAGCGTGGCAAACGCCGAAGCCGCTGCGTGATCTCAAATAATAATCATCAACGTTGGAGGAAATAATGACTTTAACCCTTCGTACTTATGCTGCTCTCTCTTTGAGTGCGGCACTTCTGGCGAGCACTGCAGTTTTCGCCGAGCCTGTTGCTGAGATCGGCATCAAAGATGCGGACTACTCACTTGAAGCTCTGATCGAAGCCGCCAAGAAAGAGCCAGGCATCACTGTTGTGGATGCGACTGGCAAGATCGTGACCATGGCCGAGGCTTTCACCGCCAAATACGGTGTTAAGGCCACTGGCGTGAAGATGAATGGTCAGAACCAGGAGCAGGTCATTCTGCGTGAAGCGGCGGCGAACAATGTTCGTACAGACGTTTTCAACATGAGCAATCTGCCTTCGGTAACGTCGGAAATCATCGTTCAGGGTGCAGGTCTCAGCTGGCTCCCGGTCGATCTTAAGGATCAGATTCCTGCTCAATATCAGAATCCTGCGATCACCAGCCTAAACCCGTGGGTTTGGACATATAACTCGGACGTTTACGGTGATAAATGCCCGGTCGACAATATCTGGGCGCTGACCACTGAAGAGTGGAAGGGCCGTATAGCAATTCCTGATCCACTTCTGCGCAACGAAACGATGTTCTGGTTCAATCAGATTGCCGAACATGACGACGAAGCCATGCGCAAGGCTTATGAAGAGTTTTTTGGTGAGCCGCTGAAGACAGAAGAAGCCAGCGCGACCGCAGAATGGGTCAAGCGTTTCGCTAAAAACCGCCCGACTGTTACCCGCAGCGACACGGAAGTTGGTCCAATCATTGGTGCCAAGGGGCAGGAGAAACCGTTCATGGGTTTCCTCAGCACCGCCATTTATCGTGATGCGAAGAAAAACGGTTACACGATGGGCATCTGTGCCAATATGAAGCCGTGGGTAGGTCAGTTGACGCCGCGTGTTGCTGTTATTGCACTTGCAATTACCCACATCTGAGTGTCGCTGCTATTTCGGTTCCAAGGCGAATGTCTGTCAGCCGGCTGAGGCCGCGCCAGACGACTGTATTGCCCGGTGGCGGATCTGATGTTCTTGCAAGGTAAC
>Ga0308157_10000691_pt1 | contig 95244 bp, 91 predicted proteins | sample PhyBR1_FD_201035 | JGI IMG/M metagenome (GOLD analysis project Ga0308157, IMG submission 201035) | Phyllosphere microbial communities from UC Gill Tract Community Farm, Albany, California, United States - DLSLB.R1 | ecosystem: Host-associated > Plants > Phyllosphere > Unclassified | place: USA...
CTCGGACTGGTCTCGATACTGGATACGATCAAACGGCTTAGCCGCATAGCTTGAACCGCCGTGTACGGAACCGTACGCACGGTGGTGTGAGAGGACGGCGGGTGTGAGCCCGCCTCCTACTCGATTGCCTGTGCCGCCTTCAGGCTTGCATGGCCCCTGCGGGAGCGGGCATGCCCGCGAAGAGGCCGGCTCAGAAAAACCCTGACGTCAAATTTTTGTTTTGCCGCTTATGCCAACCGGCAATTGCCGCTTTCACGGCCAAAGGCGGAAAGCTTTTGCCGCTTTTCTGGCATCAGCCTGACAGCATGCCGCGCGCAGACCCCGTAATTTAGCGGTTCACGGGGGTTGGCACAGCCCTTGCTATAGCTTGCTCAACAAAACTCCGGTCAACCTCTGAAGGTTTCCCCGATATGAGCATCAGCTTCGACAAGGCGCTTGGCATTCACGAAAAGGCCCTGGGCTTCCGCGCCCAGCGCGCCGAGGTGTTGGCCAACAACATCGCCAACGCCGACACGCCCAACTACAAGGCGCGTGACATGGACTTCTCTTCGGTGCTCGCCGCCGAAACCAGCAAGCAGCAAAGTGGCCGCTTTGCCATGGAGCGGACCAACAGCCGGCACATCGAAGCCGAGGGCCTGGCCGTCGCTGCTGACGACACGCTCAAATACCGCACGCCGCTGCAGCCTTCGATCGACCAGAACACCGTCGACGCGCAGATCGAGCAGTCGAACTACACCGAAAACGCCATCGGCTTCCAGGCCAGTTTCACCTTGCTCAACAGTAAATTCAAAGGGCTGGTTTCCGCCCTGCGGGGAGAATGACCATGTCCCTTTCCAGTGTCTTCAACATTGCCGGTAGCGGCATGAGTGCGCAAAACACCCGGCTGAACACTGTGGCCTCGAACATCGCCAACGCCGAGACTGTCTCGTCGAGCATCGATCAAACCTACCGCGCTCGCCATCCGGTGTTCGCCACCACGTTCCAGGATGCGCAGGCTGGCGGCAGCCAGTCGCTGTTCGACGACCAGGGTGAAGCCGGGCAGGGCGTGCAGGTAAAAGGCATCGTCGAAGATCAGAGCAACCTTGAAGCCCGCTACGAGCCGAACCATCCGGCGGCGAACAAGGACGGCTATGTCTACTACCCGAACGTCAACGTGGTCGAGGAGATGGCTGACATGATCTCCGCCAGCCGCGCGTTCCAGACCAACGCCGAGCTGATGAACACGGCCAAGAGCATGATGCAGAAAGTGCTGACCCTGGGGCAGTGATAGGAAGCCGACATGACCACCACCAATTCCACCACAGACGTCGGCAGCGCGTACCTCACCTCGCTGCAGAAGCAGACGTCGAAAACCGACAGCACTACCGGTGCTGCCGGCAGTGCACTGGGCAAGGATGCGTTTCTGCAATTGCTGGTAACCCAGATGCAGAACCAGAACCCGCTCGACCCGCAGGAAAACGGCGAGTTCGTCGCCCAGTTGGCGCAGTTCAGCAGCCTGGAAAGCATGCAGTCGCTCAATGATGCAGTGACTTACATTGCCGCTGGGCTGCAGTCCTCCCAAGCCCTGCAGGCTTCTTCCCTGGTGGGGCGCAATGTGGTCGTGCAGACCGACAAAGCCGTTGTCGACACCAGCAAGGACATGCGTGGTTCGGTCAACCTGACCTCGTCCAGTACTTCGACCTCGGTGGGCATCTACGACAAGGACGACAAGCTGGTGCGCACCATCGACCTGGGCACCCAGAAAGCCGGCAGTATCGACTTTACCTGGGACGGCTTGAACGATGACGGTGAAGTCGCGGCTGCCGGGACCTACACCTTCAAGGCCACGGCCTCGATCGATGGCCAGGCCACCAGCATGACCACCAACCTGCCAGCGTCGGTGACCAGCGTGACCATGGGTACCAACGGATCGGAAATGATGCTCAACCTGGCCGGGCTGGGCAGTGTTGCGCTTTCCAAAATTCAAAGCATCGGCATCTAGGGCCTGAGCAAAACGACAGGAGTTACACATGTCTTTCAACATCGGCCTTAGCGGCCTCTATGCAGCGAACAAGGCCCTTAACGTTACCGGCAACAACATTGCCAACGTCGCCACCACCGGTTTCAAATCGTCGCGTGCCGAGTTCGCCGACCAGTACTCCAACTCCATTCGGGGTACTAGTGCCGGCAAGAGCGTGATCGGTACCGGGGTCAAGACCGCCGCGGTTTCCCAGCTCTTCACTCCGGGCAACATCAATGCCACCGGCCAGGCGCTGGACATGGCCATCGATGGCAACGGTTTCTTCGCCCTGAATGACAACGGCTCGAAGATCTATACCCGTGCCGGCGCGTTCTACAGCGACAAGGAAGGCTATGTGGTCAATGCCGGCGGGGCAAACCTGCAGGGCTATGCGGTCGGTGAGGACGGCAAGATCATCCAGGGTGTTCTGACCGACCTGCAAATCGACACGTCCAACCTCACGCCGAAGCCAACCAGCCTCATCACCGAGAAGATCAACCTCAACTCGGGTGCCACCGCTCCATCGGTCACGCCGTTCGATCCGACCAACGCCAGTTCCTACAATTTCACGTTCAATACCCCGGTGTATGACAGCCAGGGCAACGAACACCAGATGAATCAGTACTTCATCAAGGACGACGTTACCAATACCTGGTCCATGCACACCACCATCGATGGGCGCAACCCGGCAAACCCGGCTTCTACCACGCCCCTGGTCAACGCCGTGCCATTCAAGTCCGATGGCACCCTGGACAAGGACGCCATGGCTGCGGGTGACGTGGTCGGCGGCCTGAGCATTGGCGAAGACAAGATCTTCCAGCTCAACGACTGGATTCCGGCGCAGAAGAATGCCGCTGGCGAGTGGTCGGCCAATGGCGCCGTTGCCAACGCCGATGGCGTCAAGCTGGACATGCTCGGTGCCACCCAGTACAACGCCTCATCCGCCGAAATCGCCAAGACCCAGGACGGCTTCGCAACGGGTGAGCTGTCGGGGTTGAGTATCGACCAGAACGGCTACCTGTTCGCCAGCTTCACTAACGGCAAGGACAAGGTGATCGGCCAGGTGGCGATTGCCAACTTCGCCAACCTGCAAGGCCTGACGCCGATTGGCGGCACCAACTGGAAGGAATCCTACGCCTCGGGCGTGCCGGTAATCGGCGCCCCTGATACCGGTACTTTGGGTCAGATCTCGGGTGGCGCCTTGGAAGATTCCAACGTCGACCTGACCGGCGAGCTGGTCAACCTGATCAAGGCGCAGAGCAACTACCAGGCTAACGCCAAGACCATTTCCACCGAAAGCACCATCATGCAGACCATCATCCAGATGACTTGACGATGGCTGGGGCTGCACAGTAGCCCAGCGCGACCCGAGGCCGTTCTTACAGGTGATCGCGATCCCTTGTAGGCGCGGCCTTGTGTCGCGATTGGCGCAACGCGGCTCCAAATTTCCAAAGGTTGACGCTCATGACAAGGCTAATGCTGATAGCCCTGCTGGCCATGGCTTTGCCACTTTCGGCCGCTCCCGCCCCGTTCTACTTGTGGCAAAGCCTGGTCACCGGCCGCTACCTGTGTGTGCCCCACAACCCGGGCAAGGGCTGGGTACGCCATGCCGGCCCCTACAACAACGCAGCTTGCCGCAGCCACTGAGCCTACCTTGCCGCAGGCGGCAATTATCCGCCGACAAACTGACGGTTACTGCCCCTTGGCACGCTGCAAGCCCCGTAAACCGGCTGTTTCATACTTGGTTCGATTATTGCTTTGAACCTGCCCAGTGACAGCGCGGCAGCGACGCGCAGAAGGAGATACTGTGGACAAGTTGCTTTATGTGGCCATGACCGGCGCCAGCCAGAACGCGCTGGCGCAGAAGGCCCACGCCAACAACCTGGCGAACGTTTCCACCAATGGTTTTCAGCGCGACCTGGAACAGGCCCGCTCGATGCCGGTGTTTGGTGACAGCTTTCCGGCGCGCGCATTCGCCATGACCGAACGGCCTGCGACCGATTTCACCCAGGGGCCCCTGGTGGAAACCGGCCGTGACCTGGACGTGGCGGTGACCGGCAACGGTTTCATCGCGGTGCAGGCCCCCGACGGCAGCGAAGCCTATGTGCGCACCGGTAGCTTGAACATCGATGCCCTTGGCGTGCTGCGCGCCGGCAATGGCATGCCGGTGATCGGCAACGGTGGCCCGATCGCCGTACCGCCCGAGCAGAAGGTGGAGGTCGGCGCTGATGGCACCCTCAGTATCCGCTCCATGGGCGAAGACCCGCGGGTGATTGCCGAGGTTGACCGCATCAAGCTGGTGAACCCCGACATCAAGGGCCTGAAGAAGGGCCTGGACGGCTTGATCCACACCACGTCCGGCCAGCCGGCCGATGCCGACGTGAATGTACGGGTCGTGTCGGGCTTTCTGGAAGGCAGCAACGTCAACGCGGTCGAGGAAATGACCTCGGTGCTGGCGTTGTCACGCCAGTTCGAACTGCACGTCAAGATGATGAACACGGCCAAGGAAGGCGACGAAGCCATGGCTCGGGTTTTGCAAATCGGCTAATCACTTTTGAACGCGTGCCGTAAAACAGGCGCACTAGGAGAAATTACATGCTTCCGGCTCTTTGGGTCGCTAAAACCGGCCTGTCCGCCCAGGACACCAACCTGACGGTCATTTCCAACAACCTGGCCAACGTCTCGACCACCGGCTTCAAGCGTGATCGTGCCGAATTCGCCGACCTGCTCTACCAGGTGAAACGCCAGCCTGGCGCCCAGTCGACCCAGGACAGCGAGCTACCCTCGGGCCTGCAGGTAGGTACAGGTGTGCGCATTGTCGGCACCCAGAAAAGCTTCGTCGCCGGCAGCCTGCAAACCACCGAAAACCCGCTGGACATGGCGGTCAACGGCCGTGGTTTCTTCCAGATCCTGCAGCCCGATGGCACCGTTTCCTATACCCGTGACGGTACCTTCCACCTGAATTCCGACGGCCAGATCGTTACCGCCAACGGCTATGCCCTGGAACCTGCGATTGTTGTGCCCAACGATGCGCAAACCTTCACCGTGGGCACCGACGGCACGGTCTCGATCACCACGGCCGGCAACCCGGCTGCGCAGGTGATCGGCAACATCCAGACTGCCGACTTCATCAACCCGGCCGGCCTGCAGGCGATTGGCGACAACCTGTTCCTGGAAACCGCTGCCAGTGGTGCGCCGCAAGTCGGCACCCCGGGCCTGAACGGTTTCGGCACAACCCAGCAGCAGACCTTGGAAAACTCCAACGTCAGCACCGTGGAAGAGCTGGTGAACATGATCACCACCCAGCGCGCCTACGAGATGAACTCCAAGGTCATCTCCACCGCCGACCAGATGCTGTCGTTCGTCACCCAGCAGCTCTAAGCCGCCTTGTTCTTTCGTTACACCCGTGCCCGTGAGGTAAGCGTCATGAATCGTCTGTTGTCCGTTTTCGCCCTGGGGGGGGCGGTGTTGCTGGCAGGTTGCGTCGCGCCGACGCCCAAGCCCAACGACCCGTACTATGCGCCGGTGTTGCCGCGCACCCCGTTGCCGGCAGCGGCCAACAACGGTTCGATCTACCAGGCCGGTTTCGAGCAGAACCTTTACAGCGACCGCAAGGCGTTCCGGGTGGGTGACATCATCACCATCACCCTCAACGAGAAAACCTCGGCCAGCAAGAACGCCGGGTCGCAGATTGCCAAGAACAGCAAGACCAATATCGGCCTGACCTCGCTGTTCGGTGGCACACCGAACACCAACAACCCGTTTGGCGGCGGCGACCTGTCGCTGGAGGCGGGCTACAGTGGTGACCGCGCCACCAAGGGCGATAGCAAGGCGACCCAGGGCAACACCCTGACCGGCTCGATCACCGTAACGGTGGCCGAAGTGCTGCCCAACGGCATCATCGCGGTACGCGGCGAAAAGTGGCTGACCCTGAATACCGGCGAAGAGTTGGTGCGTATTGCCGGCATGGTCCGTGCCGACGACATCGCCACCGATAACACCGTACCGTCCACCCGTGTGGCCGACGCGCGTATTACCTACTCCGGTACCGGCTCGTTCGCCGATGCCAGCCAGCCTGGTTGGCTGGACCGCTTCTTCCTCAGCCCGCTTTGGCCTTTCTGAGTACGGATGACCATGTTCAACGTGAGGCAGCTGATTGCCGCAACCCTGCTCCTGTCCTGTGCCTGTGTGGCCCAGGCCGAGCGCCTGAAGGATATCGCCAGTATCTCTGGCGTGCGCTCCAACCAGTTGATCGGCTATGGCCTGGTGGTTGGCCTGAACGGTACGGGTGACCAGACCACCCAGACCCCGTTTACCCTGCAAACCTTCAACAACATGCTGTCGCAGTTCGGCATCAAGGTGCCGCCAGGGTCCGGCAACGTGCAGTTGAAAAACGTCGCTGCCGTGTCGGTGCATGCCGACTTGCCGCCGTTCGCCAAGCCGGGCCAGGTGGTCGACATTACCGTGTCCTCGATCGGTAACTCGAAGAGCCTGCGCGGCGGCAGCCTGCTGATGACCCCGCTCAAGGGTATTGACGGTAACGTCTACGCCATTGCCCAAGGCAACCTGGTGGTCGGCGGCTTCGACGCCGAGGGCCGTGACGGCTCGAAGATCACCGTCAACGTTCCGTCGGCGGGTCGGATTCCAGGTGGCGCCAGTGTGGAGCGGGCCGTGCCAAGCGGCTTCAACCAGGGCAATACCCTGACCTTGAACCTCAACCGCCCCGATTTCACCACCGCCAAACGTATCGTCGACAAGGTCAACGACCTGCTGGGGCCAGGTGTGGCCCAGGCGGTGGACGGTGGCTCGGTGCGGGTCAGTGCGCCGATGGACCCAAGCCAGCGCGTGGACTACCTGTCGGTCCTGGAAAACCTGGAAATCGACCCCGGCCAGGCGGTGGCCAAAGTCATCATCAATTCGCGTACCGGTACCATCGTCATTGGCCAGAACGTGAAGGTTTCGCCAGCGGCGGTGACCCACGGCAGCCTGACCGTGACCATTACCGAAGACCCGATCGTCAGCCAGCCGGGCCCGCTCTCCAACGGCCAGACCGCCGTGGTGCCGCGCTCGCGGGTCAATGCCGAGCAGGAAGCCAAGCCGATGTTCAAGTTCGGCCCTGGTACCACGCTGGATGAAATCGTCCGCGCGGTGAATCAGGTGGGCGCAGCGCCCGGTGACCTCATGGCCATTCTCGAAGCCCTGAAACAGGCCGGCGCCCTGCAAGCCGACCTGATCGTGATCTGAGGCCGTCGCCAATGAACAGCAAAAGCCTGGTTTCCGGTAGTGCCGACAGCGGCGCCTACACCGACCTCAACCGCCTCAACGCGCTCAAACAGGGTGACCGCAACAGCGAAGCCAATGTGCGCAAGGTGGCCCAGGAGTTCGAGTCGCTGTTCATCAGCGAAATGCTCAAGGCCTCGCGCAAGGCCAGTGACGTGCTGGCTGACGACAACCCGATGAACACCGAAACGGTCAAGCAGTACCGAGACATGTACGACCAGCAGCTGGCGGTGAGCATGTCCCGCGAGGGGGGCGGTATCGGCTTGCAGGACGTGCTGGTGCGCCAGTTGACCAAGGGCCGCAGCGCTTCGATCAACACCAGCCCGTTCCCGCGGGTGGATAACGCAGGCCCGGCCTTGTGGGGCAACAAGGTGGCAGAGCCGGCACATGCCACGGCTCCGGCCAGCACCCGCAACGACGTGGCTGCGCTCAATTCGCGGCGCCTGGCCCTGCCCAGCAAGCTCACCGACCGCCTGCTGGCCGGTATCGTGCCCTCGGCGGCCACGGCCAACGCTGCTGCCGTGCCGGCGCGTGAAGGCCAGCAAGTGGCCAAGGCTTTCGCCGTGCCGGACTCGGGGCTGCGCATTGTCGGCCGGGCCGTGGCCCAGCCACCATTGGCACCGAAAAAAGCCTTTGCCAACAGCGACGAATTCGTCGCCACCATGCTGCCGATGGCTGAGCAGGCGGCCAAGCGCATCGGCATCGACCCGCGCTACCTGGTGGCCCAGGCTGCACTGGAAACCGGTTGGGGCAAATCGGTCATGCGCAACAGCGACGGCAGCAGCAGCCACAACCTGTTCGGCATCAAGGCCACCGGCAACTGGCAGGGCGAGCAGGCGCGCGCGATCACCAGCGAGTTCCGCGATGGCCAGTTCGTCAAGGAAACCGCAGCGTTCCGCAGCTACGACTCGTACCAGGACAGCTTCCACGACCTGGTGACCTTGTTGCAGAGTAATTCCCGCTATCAAGGTGCACTGGATTCGGCCGATAACCCAGAGCAGTTTGCAAGAGAGCTGCAAAAGGCAGGTTATGCGACCGACCCGGGCTATGCGCGCAAGATCATCAGCATCGCCCAGCAAATGCAGTCAACCCCGCAATACGCCATGGCTGGCAGAACCACGAACTTATAAAAGGACTAAAGCATGTCGAGCCTGATTTCGATTGGCCTGAGTGGCCTGAATGCCAGCCAGGCGGCATTGTCGGTAACCAGTAACAACATCGCCAACGCCGCGACCAGTGGCTATTCGCGCCAGCAGACGCTGCAGGCTGCGGGGCCTTCGCACAACATCGGCGCGGGGTTCCTGGGCACCGGCACCACGCTGGCCGATGTGCGCCGCATCTACAGCTCCTACCTGGACAACCAACTACAGACGGCCACCTCGCTGCAGGCTGACTCGGCCACCTTTCAGGACCAGATCACCAGTGTCGACAAACTGTTGGCCGACCGTGACACGGGTATCAGCTCGGTGCTCACGGCATTTTTCGCGGCCATGCAGACGGCCGCAGCCAAGCCGGGTGATGTGGCCTCGCGGCAGCTGTTGCTGACTCAGGCGCAAACCCTGAGCAACCGGTTCAACGCGGTGAGCACCCAGTTGTCCCAGCAGAACGCCACGATCAACTCCCAGCTCGATACCATGGCCGGGCAGGTGAACAAGCTCACCGCCAGCATTGCCGAGTACAACAAGCAGATCACTGCGGCCAGTGCCTCTGGCAACACCCCCAACAGCCTGCTGGATGCGCGCGGCGAAGCGGTACGCCAGCTCAATGAGCTGGTGGGGGTGACGGTGCAGGAGCGCGACGGCAACTACGACGTGTACCTGGGCAGTGGCCAGTCGCTGGTTACCGGCACCAAGGCCAATACCTTGTCGGTGGAGCCGGGGGTGGCCGACAAGAGCCAGGTTGGCCTGCGTATCAACTATGACTCGTTCAGCTCGGACGTGACCTCGGTGATTTCTGGTGGCGCCATCGGCGGTTTGCTGCGCTATCGCCAGGATGTGCTGACGCCGTCGATGAACGAGCTCGGCCGTGTTGCCCTGGTGGTTGCCGACAGCATCAACAGCCAGTTGGGGCAGGGCCTGGATGCCAATGGCCAGTTCGGCAGCTCGCTGTTTTCCAGCATCAACAGTGCCACCGCCATCGCCCAGCGCAGCCTCGCATCGTCGAACAACAGTGCCGGCTCCGGCAACCTGGATGTCACCATCGCCGACAGCGGGGCACTGACTACCTACGACTACGAAGTGAAGTTCACCAGCGCCAACCAGTACAGCGTGCGCCGCTCCGACGGTACCGACATGGGCAGCTTTGACCTCAATGCCGACCCGGCGCCGGTGATCGATGGGTTCAGCCTGGCGTTGAAAGGCGGTGGCCTGGCGGCCGGCGACAGCTTCAAGGTCATCCCGACCCGTGCCGCTGCCGGTAGCATCACCACGACGCTGACTGACGCCAATAAGCTGGCTTTCGCCGGGCCGATCAGTGCCAACGCGGGCAGTGGCAACAGCGGCACCGGCACCATCACCCAGCCGACGCTGGGCGAAGCGCTGGACGTTTATGGCGGTGCCGACACCGCGTTGATCCAGCAGTCGATTCGCGACTCGATGCCGGTGCGCGTGGTGTTCGACGCCGCCAGTGGCGGTTCGCAGGGCTACAAGCTGTTCGACGCCAAGGGCACCCAGATCGGCACGGGCAGTGTGGTGCCAGGGCAGGACAACAAGCTGTCCATCGCGGTGCCAATGCTGGATGGTTCGGGCAACCCGATTCTGGATGGCAGCGGCAACCCGCGTACCTTCAGTGTCGAGACCACCATCGGCGGCAGCCCTGCCGCCAACGACAGCTTTACCCTGTCGTTCAATGCCGACGGCAAGGCGGATAACCGCAATGCCACGGCGCTACTGGAGCTGCAGACCAAATCGACGGTCAATATCGGCTCGGGTGGCGGCACCAGCTTCACGTCTGCCTACGCCTCGCTGGTCGAGCGCGTGGGGGCCAAGGCCAACCAGGCGTCCATCGACACCACCGCCACCGAAGCGGTGCTCAAGTCCGCCAGCGAAAGCCGCAGCGCGGTGTCGGGGGTCAACCTGGATGACGAAGCGGCCAGCCTGGTCAAGTTCCAGCATTACTACACGGCGTCTTCGCAGATCATCAAGGCGGCGCAAGAAACCTTCAGCACCCTGATCAACGCTTTGTAAGGAGTAGACTATCGTGCGTATTTCCACTGCTCAGTTCTATGAGGCCAGCGCCAGTAGCTACTCCAAGAACTTCTCCAGCATGAACAAGACCAACGACCAGGTGACTTCGGGTATCCGCATCCAGACAGCGGCTGATGACCCGGTCGGTGCTGCGCGCCTGTTGCTGCTGCAACAGCAGCAGTCGTTGCTGGACCAGTACAGCGGCAACATCAATACGGTCAGCAATGCGCTGCTGCAGGAGGAGAGCGTGCTCTCCACCATCAACGATGCGATGCAGCGCGCCAGCGAGTTGGCGATCCGCGCCGGTGGCGCCGGCGTCACCGACTCCGATCGCGTGGCCATCAGTACCGAGTTGAAGGAAATCGAAGCCAACATCTTCGGCCTGCTCAACTCGCGCGACGCCAATGGCGACTACATGTTCGGCGGCTCGAAAAGCACCACGCCGCCTTACGTCCGTAATTCCGATGGTACCTACAGCTACCACGGTGACCAGACCCAGCTGAGCCTGCAGGTCTCCGATACCCTGAACCTGGCCACCAACGACACCGGTTTCAGCATCTTCGACTCGGCCAGCAACAAAAGTCGCACCCAGTCGAGCTTGCTGGTGCCCGCCACCGACGACCACGTGGTCGGCGTGTCCTCGGGTCTGTTGACATCGAGCACCTCCTACAACAACAGCTTCACGGGGGGCCAGCCCTACAAGCTGACCTTCACCAGCGCGACCCAGTACACCATCACCGACGCCAGCGGTAGGGACATCACCTCCGAAACCGCCACCAACGGGACCTTCGACAGCAACACCGAGGGTGCCAACAAGATTGCCCTGCGTGGCGTTGAGTTCGAAATAACCGTCACCCTGGAAGAGGGCGCCGATGCCGATGCGGCCGTGGCGGGGCGTGAATTCTCGCTGCAAGCGCGTCCGGACTCGTTCAATGCCACCCGCAACGGCAGCAACAGCTCCAGCGCCCAGATCACCGGCAGCAGCGTCACCGATGAAACCGCCTACCGCAGTACCTTCCCCAGCAATGGTGCGGTGATCAAGTTCACCGGCCCCGGCGCCTATGAGCTGTATGCCCAGCCCTTGACCGCCGACAGCAAGGCGATTGCCAGCGGCACCTTCACGGCGCCCTCGCTGACGGTGGCCGGCGTGACCTACGAGATGTCCGGCTCGCCAGAGGCCGGTGACCAATTCGCGATCACCGCCAATACCCACCAGAACCAGAACGTGCTGGAAACCATCAGCCAGTTGCGTGCTGCCCTGGATACCCCGGTCACCGGCACGGGCGAAGCCAACGCACTGAAAGACGCGGCTGCCTCGGCCATCGCCAACCTGGCCAGTGCCCGCGAGCAGGTCGATATTACCCGTGGCTCGATTGGTGCCCGTGGTAACTCGCTGGAGATCCAGCGGCAGGAGAACACCAGCCTGGGCCTGGCCAACAAGACGACCCAGAACGCCATCGGCAACACCGACATGTCGCAGGCTGCCATTACCCTGACCTTGCAGCAGGCCATGCTGGAGGCCTCGCAGCTGGCCTTCTCGCGCATCTCGCAGTTGAGCCTGTTCAACAAGCTCTAAGCTGGCTTTTCGATCGCTGGGGCCGCTTTGCGCCCCTTCGCGGGCTTGCCCGCTCCCACAGGTTTTGCGTGTGCTTGAAGCCAGCGCATGCCCTGCAGGGGCGGGCAAGCCCGCGAAGGGGCGCAAAGCGGCCCCAGCTTTTTCATGCCTGCGAAAAACCCAGTCCCCGCACCCTCTGCAAGGCTTTCGTAGCATTTCAATGTGACCAATGAGTCAAAACGGTCATCTTCCCTGTATTCTATGCAGCAGCTGTTGCAGCATTTTGTTACCGGCGCGCAGGCGAGCGCTGCCGGTATTTGGCGCCCTCAATTCATCGAGTGGTGGTCTTTGGCTGTTTTCATTGGGAAGCCAGAATGATTGGCATCAAAAGCATCGCGAGTTACGTGCCTACCGCTGGCCTGGACAACTATGTCCAGGGTGCGAAGTTCGGCAAGGACGAAGAGTTCATGTTCGGCAAGATCGGCGCCTCTTTCCTGCCGCGCAAGGCCGCAGAACAGGAAACCTCCGACCTGTGCGTAGAAGCCGCCCAGGCCCTGTTCGCCAGCAACCCTGACCTGGATCCGCAGTCGATCGATGCGTTGATCGTGGTCACCCAGAACGGTGACGAAGAAGGCCTGCCGCACACCGCTGCCATCGTTCAGAGCAAGCTGGGCCTGTCTACCCGGGTAGCGGCGTTCGATGTGTCGCTGGGCTGCTCGGGCTATGTGTATGGCTTGTATGCGATCAAGGGGTTCATGGAAGCGGCAGGGCTGAAAAATGGCTTGCTGATCACTGCCGACCCGTACTCGAAGATCGTCGACCCGGAAGACCGTAACACCACCATGCTGTTTGGCGACGCCGCCACGGCCACCTGGATGGGTGAAGGCGCGGTCTGGAAGTTGGGCCAGGCGCGTTTCGGCACCGACGGGTCCGGCGCTGAACACCTCAAGGTCAGCGATGGCAAGTTCTTCATGAACGGCCGCCAGGTATTCAACTTCGCCTTGATCAAGGTCCCGGCGCACCTGCATGAGTTGCTGGACGCCAGCGGCCTGCAGTCGTCGGATATCGACGCCTTCTGCATCCACCAGGGCAGCGCGGCGATTGTTGACGCGGTGGCGCGCCGTTTCGAAGAGCAGCACCCCGAGAAGTTCGTCAAGGACATGCTCGAAACCGGCAACACTGTGTCATCCAGCGTGCCACTGCTGCTGCAGAAGCACATGCTCGATGGCAGCTGGAAGCGCGTGGCGATCAGCGGCTTTGGCGTGGGCCTGTCGTGGGGCTCGGCCATTCTCTATCGCGACTGACCCTAGGTCACTTCAAAAAAGCGCCCGGCGGCCACCGCCCGGCGCTTTTTTTGTGGCTGGAACACAAAGGCATGAACCTCACCGGCTCCCTGTGGGAGCGGGCATGCCCGCGAAGCGATCAACGCGGTGGATGGCACCGGCATTGCCGGTGTTCGCGGGCGCGCCCGCTCCCACAGGGGAGGGTGGGGCTGGCAATGCCATTAAGCCTGTTCAGCAGCGGAATTTGACGCCAATAAACCGCCCTTAACCCCTTGATTTCTCAGGGCTGGCCTCCTGCCAGCATTTTTTTTTCGAAAAAACCCTCAAGCAACCCGCGCACCCGACGATAACTATTACGAAGGTTCTCTAGGCCAATCCGGCGGTTGCCAAGGCCGGAAGCCGCAGTACCCATCCAACGAGGATTTCGTCATGGCTTTAACTGTAAACACCAACATTGCGTCGATCACCACCCAGGCCAACCTGACCAAGGCGAGCAACGCCCAGACTACTTCGATGCAGCGTCTGTCCTCGGGTCTGCGCATCAACAGCGCTAAAGACGACGCTGCCGGCCTGCAGATCAGCAATCGCCTGACCAGCCAGATCAATGGCCTGGGCCAGGCTGTGAAGAACGCCAACGACGGCATCTCGATCGCCCAGACCGCTGAAGGCGCAATGCAGGCATCGACCGACATTCTGCAAAAAATGCGTACCTTGGCTCTGTCCTCGGCCACTGGCTCGCTGAGCGCCGACGACCGTAAGTCGAACAACGACGAATACCAAGCGCTGACTGCTGAGCTGAACCGTATTTCTCAAACCACCACTTTTGGTGGTCAGAAGCTGCTGGACGGTTCGTACGGCACCAAGGCTATCCAGGTTGGGGCTAACGCCAACGAAACTATCAACCTGACTCTGGATAATGTGGCTGCAAACAAGATTGGTTCGCAGCAGATCAAGAGTACGGCCGTCACCATCAACGACACCGGTCTGACAGCTGGCGACATCGTTGTGACCGGTAATGGCCAGACGTCGACTGTAAGCTATGCCGATGGCGCTTCTGCCAAGGAAATCGCATCCAAACTCAATGGCGCAGTCGGTGGTCTGACTGCTACCGCTAGCACTGAAGTCAAGTTCTCGGTAGGTGCCGCTGCTGCAACTGATCCGGCGAGCTTCGAGCTGGCAGTGGGGGACGGTACTGCGGTCAAGTTCATCGGTGTTACCGATACTGCCAGCCTCGCTGACCAACTCAAGTCCAACGCTGCGAAGCTGGGTATCAGCGTTAACTACGATGAAGTCAACGATACTCTCGAAGTCAAATCCGATACCGGCGAAAACCTGAAGTTCACCGGTACTACTGACTCGGCTTCCATCGGCGTCGATTCCAAAGGTGGTGACGGTAAGTACTCCGGTACAGTTGTCCAGCTGGCCGACGGTGATAACGCAATCGTTACTGGCCAGGTTTCGCTCGACTCGGCCAAGGGCTATTCTCTGGGGGAAGGTGCGGCTGACGGCGTTACTGCGCTGTTTGGTGCGACCACCGTTGCTTCGCAGAAAACCACTATCTCGGAAACTGACGTAACCGACGCTTCCAACGCCCAGAATGCCCTGGCCGTTATCGACAAGGCCATCGGCTCCATCGACAGCGTCCGTTCGGGCCTGGGTGCTACCCAGAACCGTCTGCAGACCACCGTCGATAACCTGCAGAACATCCAGAAGAACTCCACCGCTGCCCGCTCCACCGTGCAGGACGTGGACTTCGCTTCGGAAACTGCCGAGCTGACTAAGCAGCAGACCCTGCAGCAGGCTTCGACTGCGATCCTGTCGCAGGCCAACCAGCTGCCATCCTCGGTCCTGAAACTGCTTCAGTAATTCAGGCGCCTGAGTAAAGGGTGAAAGGGCGCGTTTACGTGCCCTTTCGCCTTTTTTGACATGAGGGAGTTCGAAACATGGACATGAGTGTCAAGCTGAGCCAGGTGTATCCGACCGTCTTGCCCCAGGCGCCAGTAGCTGATCGCGATCGGGACGCCGCTGTGCCTGCCAAGGTGCAGGAAACCGCTGGCACCGATAATCAGCCGCACTCGCGCGAAGACCTGGAAAAGGCCGTGGGCGAAATTCGCGATTTCGTGCAATCGAGCCAGCGGCAGCTGGACTTTTCCATCGATGATTCCACGGGCCAGGTTGTGGTCAAGGTGATCGCTACCCAGTCCGGTGAGGTAATCCGGCAGCTTCCGTCGGAACTTGCGCTGAAGTTGGCGCAGAGCCTCAGTGAAGCCAGCAGCCTGCTGTTCGACGACCAAGTTTAGGCTGGCACGATTTTTGTTGTGGTCGACATTTTGATGGATTTTTCCGCCAAGGATACGGCAGCTACTGAACAAGGAGAGCAATGATGGCAGGTACAACAGTCAGTGGTATTGGCTCGGGCATCGATACCCAGGCGATCGTCGATTCGCTGGTGGCCGCGCAAAAGGCGCCGAAGCAGGCGCAGATCAATACTCAAACACTGAAGGCAACCACCACGTTGTCCTCGATCGGCAAGATTCAGGCGGCGCTGGACGCGTTCCGCGGCGCTTTGGCCAACATGAGCGATACCAACAGCTTTGGCGGCCTGAGCCTCAAGTCCTCGGATGAGAAGGTCGCCACGGTAACCATGGGCAGCGGCGCCGCAAACGGTTCGTTCAAGTTAATCGTGGACAAGCTTGCAACAGCCTCCAAGGTTTCGACCAGGGTTTATGCCGACGGTGCGGGGTCTGTCGTCAATAAGGGTACTTCTCCGACTACCTTGACCATAAGTCAGGGCGGGAAGGATTTCGACCTTAGTGTTCCGCCTGGCGCCACGTTGCAGCAGGTGCGTGATAGCATCAACAGCCAGTTTGGCGTTGCAGGCCTCAGTGCCAACGTACTGACGGATGCCAACGGCTCTCGTTTGATCGTGACCTCGACCACGATGGGTGAGGGCTCCGATATCACGCTGTCGGGTAATTCTGGTATAGACACTGGCTATACGGTGGTCGATGAGCCGACGGACGCTGAGTACACACTCGATGGCATCGCCATGAAGTCCAAGACTAACGATATCAATGATGCTGTGAGTGGGCTCAATATCAAGTTGGTGGGGACTTCACCGACGAATGCCTCTAGTGGGGAAAAGACCGCGACCATTCTGTCGCTTAGTACCAGCTCTACCACGCTGAAGTCAGGCCTCAAAGGTTTCATCGATACCTACAACGCTTTGCTCGCTGTGATAAACGCTGAAACCAAGGTAACCAAGAATCCCGATGGCACCATGACGGCTGCGGCGCTGACCGGCGATGCAACCATGCGCACCCTGATGACATCCATTCGCGAAGAGCTCAATGCAGTGTCCGGCAATGGGGCCTTGAAGTCGTTGGCGGCCTTTGGCGTGACATCGGCCCAGGATGGCGGTGCGCTGAGTCTGGACGACGCGAAGTGGGATAAGATCGCGTCCACCAACGCGGCAGACCTCACCAGCATTTTCAATGGCAAGGATGGCCTGCTGGCACGCTTGCAGAATGTTACTGAGCCGTTCGCCAAGGCCAGTACGGGTACCCTTGCCGCACGCTCCCAGGTGCTCAGTGAAAGCCTGACCAAGCTCAAGGCCGAGCAGGACACCCTGGACGCCCGGATGGAAGCCCTGCAGAAGAGCCTGCAGGACAAGTACAACAACATGGATACCTTGGTCACGCAGTTGCGTCAGCAGCAGAACTCGGTGCTCAGCACGCTTAACGCGTTGAACAAGTCGAACAGCGACGATTGATCCGTGAGCCTTGCATGAAGCCTGGGCGCGGTGCCCAGCTTCATGTCATCGGCCGGTAAAGTTTTTCTCGATCCGCCCGATACAAGGAATATCTCCCCTAAGCCTGCCCGTCACGAGGTCGCAAGATGAATCCCATGAGAGCCCTTCGTCAGTACCAGAAGGTCAATTCCCATGCTCAGATTTCCGAAGCCACGCCGCATCGCCTGGTGCAGATGCTGATGGAGGGAGGTCTCGATCGGATGGCCCAGGCCAAGGGTGCCATGGCGCGTGGTGACATCGCCGAGAAGGGGCTGATGCTGGGCAAGGCGATCGACATCATCATCGGCTTGCGTGACGGCCTGCAGCCCGAAAAGAGCGAAAACCCCGAGTATGTGGAAAACCTCGACGCCCTCTATGTATACATGACCAACCGGCTCATGCAGGCGAATGTCGACAACGATGCGAGCATCATCGACGAAGTTGCGCAACTGCTGATTACCGTGAAAAGCGGTTGGGACGGCATTGCCGACGCCCAGCCCGCCTGCTGACGGCAAGGAGATTAACGTGAACGCACTGCAACGCCTCGATGACACCTGCGATGCCCTGATCGGCGCTCTTGGTGAACGTGACTGGGACGCCATTGCCAAGCTGGATGTGGCATGTCGCACCTGCATCGACGACGTACTGGAAAACCACACGATGGACCAGGGGTTGCTGCGCCAAAAGCTGGAAGGGGTGTTGGAGGTCTACCGCAACCTCATCGATGTGACAACCGGTGAACGCCAGGCAATTGCCGAAGAGATGATGCAGATCAACCAAGCAAAAAATGCTTCAAAGGTATACCATCTCTTCAGTTAAGATGCGCACAACATTAGAAAAGGCGCCATAAATTTGACTGCATGGCCCTTTTTGACTTAACTAGTGGCTGTTTTCGAATTCCAGACGTCCGAACACTGACCATTCAGTCGGAATGATGTCGAGCATGCCCCTTGCAGGGTGCCGATATGACTAGGGAAGTTGCTATTGCATGTGGCGTGAAACCAAGATCCTGCTGATCGATGACGACAGCGAGCGCCGCCGCGATCTCGCGGTGGTGCTGAACTTTCTCGGCGAAGAAAACCTCGCGTGCGCCAGCCATGACTGGCAGCAGGCGGTCGAGCCGTTGGCTTCCAGCCGCGAAGTACTGTGCGTGCTCATTGGCGCGGTAAACGCTCCTGGCAATGTGCTTGGGTTGCTTAAGACAGTGGCTGGGTGGGATGAGTTCCTTCCGGTTTTGCTTTTAGGTGAAATTTCTTCTGCAGAGTTCCCTGAAGACCTTCGCCGCCGCGTGCTTTCCAACTTGGAAATGCCGCCCAGCTACAGCCAGTTGCTGGATTCGCTGCACCGTGCCCAGGTCTACCGCGAGATGTATGACCAGGCGCGTGAGCGCGGCCGCCAGCGTGAGCCCAACCTGTTCCGCAGCCTGGTGGGTACCAGCCGAGCCATCCAGCATGTGCGGCAGATGATGCAGCAAGTGGCCGACACCGACGCCAGTGTGTTGATCCTGGGTGAGTCGGGCACCGGCAAAGAGGTGGTCGCACGCAACCTGCACTACCACTCCAAGCGCCGCGAAGCGCCGTTCGTGCCGGTCAACTGCGGCGCGATCCCCGCTGAGTTGCTGGAAAGCGAGCTGTTCGGCCACGAGAAAGGCGCCTTTACCGGGGCGATCACCAGCCGTGCCGGGCGTTTCGAGCTGGCCAACGGGGGCACCCTGTTCCTTGACGAGATCGGCGACATGCCGTTGCCGATGCAGGTCAAGCTGCTGCGCGTGCTGCAGGAACGCACCTTCGAGCGCGTGGGCAGCAACAAGACCCAGAGCATCGATGTGCGCATCATTGCCGCGACACACAAAAACCTCGAAACCATGATCGAGGGCGGTACCTTCCGCGAAGACCTCTACTACCGGCTGAACGTGTTCCCCATCGAGATGGCGCCGCTGCGCGAGCGGGTGGAAGACATTCCGCTGCTGATGAACGAACTGATCTCGCGCATGGAGCACGAGAAGCGCGGTTCCATACGCTTCAATTCCGCCTCGATCATGTCGTTGTGCCGCCATGGCTGGCCGGGCAACGTTCGGGAGCTGGCCAACCTCGTTGAGCGCATGGCCATCATGCACCCTTACGGGGTGATCGGGGTTTCCGAGCTGCCGAAGAAATTCCGCTATGTCGATGATGAAGACGAGCAGATGGTCGATAGCCTGCGCACCGACCTGGAAGAACGTGTGGCGATCAATGGCCATACGCCTAATTTCAGCAACCCTGCGATGCTGCCCCCTGAAGGCCTGGACCTCAAGGATTACCTGGGGAGCCTGGAGCAGGGGTTGATCCAGCAGGCGCTGGACGATGCCAACGGGATTGTGGCGCGCGCGGCTGAGCGGCTGCGTATTCGCCGGACCACCTTGGTCGAGAAAATGCGCAAGTATGGCATGAGCCGCCAAGGCGGCGAGGACCAGGCTGAGGATTGAAGCCTGGCGGTCGTCTGTACTGGCCTCTTCGCGGGCTTGCCCGCTCCCACAGGTGCAGTGCATGGCGCGAATCCAGCGCTGGCCCTGCGGGAGCGGCCAAGCCCGCGAAAAGGCGGGTACAGGTTGCAACAAAACCCTATCCCCGGCACGGCTATTGCTACACCGCTGGCACCACACCGTTTTTATGACGGTCAGCCACGCGAGAGAGCACGATGCCCCAGGCCGCCAAACTATCCCCAGCCCCCGATCAGCAGGGGCATACCCCGGTCGAGCAGGACAGCCGCCAGGGTATCGAGCAAACTTTCGCCCTGTTCAATCAGGTGTCCAGCCAGCTGAGCCAGTCCTACAGCCTGCTCGAAGCCCGGGTCAGCGAGCTGAAAGGCGAACTGGCGGTGGTCAGCGCCCAGCGCATCGACGAACTGAGTGAAAAGGAACGCCTGGCCAACCGCCTGCAGAACCTGCTGGACCTGCTGCCTGGCGGGGTGATCGTGATCGATGGCCAAGGCCTTGTGCGTGAAGCCAACCCGGCCGCCTGCCAACTGCTCGGCGAGCCGTTGCTCGGCCAGCTGTGGCGCCAGGTGATCGCCCGCAGCTTTGCACCGCGCAAGGACGACGGCCATGAAGTCTCGCTACGCGACGGCCGCCGCCTGTCCATCGCCACCCGTTCCCTGGACGCCGAGCCTGGCCAGTTGGTGCTGCTCAACGACCTGACTGAAACCCGACGCCTGCAGGACCAGTTGGCGCGCCATGAGCGCCTGTCGGCGCTGGGGCGCATGGTCGCCTCGCTGGCGCATCAGATCCGTACCCCCTTGTCGGCAGCCATGCTCTACTCCAGCCATCTGGCCGACAGCGCGCACGCACTGGATGCCGAAACCCGCCAGCGCTTTGCCGCGACGTTGAAAGAGCGCTTGCACGAACTGGAACACCAAGTGCGCGACATGCTGGTATTCGCCCGTGGCGAGCTGCCGCTGGGCGATCGGCTCACCCCCAAGGCCCTGTTCCAGGCCTTGCAGCAGGCCGCCCAGGCCCATGTGCAGGGCCACGCCGTGCGCTGGCAGTGCGACAGCCACCTGGGTGAGCTGCTCTGCAATCGTGACACCTTGGTGGGTGCCTTGCTCAACCTGATCGAGAACGCCTTGCAGGCCAGCGAAGGGCCGGCGCGCTTGAAAGTGCACCTGTTCCGCCGCCAGCGCACCCTGTACCTGTGCGTAAGTGATGCCGGCAGCGGCATCGACGCCAGCTTGTTGGCGCGCCTGGGCGAACCGTTTCTGACCACCAAGGCCACCGGCACCGGCCTGGGTCTGGCGGTGGTCAAGGCAGTTGTGCGGGCGCACCAGGGCAGCCTGAGCCTGCGCTCGAAGGTCGGTCGTGGCACCTGCGTGCGGGTCGAGCTGCCGTTGATCGACGGGCAATTGGCGGAGGGCGTGTGATGGCGATCAAGGTGCTGCTGGTCGAGGATGACCGCGTATTGCGCCAGGCCTTGGGTGACACGCTGGCAATCGGCGGCTTTGCCTACCAGGCAGTCGGCAGTGCCGAGGAAGCCCTGGAGGCCGTGCGCGATGGCGCCTTCAGCCTAGTGGTGAGCGATGTGAACATGCCCGGCATGGATGGCCACCAGTTGCTCGCGCAACTGCGCCGCCAGCAGCCGCAGTTGCCGGTGCTGTTGATGACCGCGCACGCGGCGGTCGAGCGTGCGGTGGAGGCCATGCGCCAGGGGGCTGCCGATTACCTGGTCAAACCGTTCGAGCCCAAGGCGCTGCTCAGCCTGGTCGAGCGGCATGCGGCCGGGCGGGTCTCGGGGGAAGAGGGGCCGGTGGCCTGCGAGCCGGCTAGTCGCCAGCTTCTGGAGCTGGCGGCGCGCGTTGCGCGCAGCGATTCCACCGTGCTGATTTCCGGCGAGTCTGGTACCGGCAAGGAAGTGCTGGCGCGCTACATTCACCAGCAATCCCCCCGTGCGGCCCAGCCCTTTGTGGCGATCAACTGCGCGGCGATCCCCGACAACATGCTCGAAGCCACCTTGTTCGGGCACGAAAAGGGGGCCTTTACCGGTGCCATTGCCTCCCAGCCCGGCAAGTTCGAGCAGGCCGAGGGCGGCACCTTGCTGCTCGACGAAATTTCGGAAATGCCCATGGCGCTGCAGGCCAAGCTGTTGCGGGTGCTGCAGGAGCGCGAGGTAGAGCGGGTAGGCGGGCGCAAGCCGGTCAGTCTCGACATTCGCGTATTGGCCACGACCAACCGCGACCTGGCTGGCGAGGTGGCAGCTGGGCGTTTCCGTGAAGACCTGTATTACCGCCTTTCGGTATTCCCCCTGGCCTGGCGCCCGTTGCGCGAGCGCCCTGGCGACATTCTGCAACTGGCCGAGCGGCTGCTGGCGCGGCATGTGGCGAAAATGAAGCATGCCCCGGTGCGCTTGTCGGCGCAGGCACAGGCCTGTTTGCAGGGCTACGCCTGGCCGGGCAACGTCCGTGAACTGGACAACGCCCTGCAGCGGGCCGTGATTCTGCAGCAGGGCGGGGTGATTGAAGTGGCGGATTTCTGTCTGGAAGGCGCCATTCCATTGTCAGCTGGCAATGAGCTATCACCCGCGGTCGCCGCTGAAGCCAGCGGCCTGGGGGATGACATGCGCCGCCACGAGTACCAGATGATCATCGATACCCTGCGGGCCGAGCGTGGCCGCCGCAAGGAAGCCGCGGAACGGCTTGGCATCAGCCCGCGCACCCTGCGCTACAAGCTGGCGCAGATGCGCGATGCCGGGTTTGACGTCGAGGCCAGCTTGTTCGGCTGACAGGTCCTGTTCGCACGCGCGATGCGGCCTGTGTGGGAGCTGGCTTGCCCGCGAAGCATCCAACGCGCTGCATGGCACCGGCTGCGCCGGTGTTCGCGGGCTCGCCCGCTCCCACAGGGGGGTGATGTTGTCTGAACGATAGAGGCTGGCACCTTTGTTGCTTTACGTAGGTTATTCGCTGCATGAGTGTCAAAAAAATGCGGCCGCAGGAGAGAGAAGGGTCATGAGCCAAGGTGTTGAATTCAATCGTCTGATGCTGGATATGCGCGCCATGCAGGCCGACGCCATGTCGCTGCCCAAGGTCACCGCTGCCGCCGAGCTGGCGCCAGGTCAAAGCACCTTTGCCGACATGCTCGGCCAGGCCATTGGCAAGGTTCATGAAACCCAGCAAGCCTCGACCCAGTTGGCCAACGCCTTCGAAATCGGCAAGAGCGGCGTCGACCTCACCGACGTGATGATCGCTTCGCAAAAGGCCAGCGTGTCGATGCAGGCCATGACCCAGGTACGCAACAAGCTGGTCCAGGCGTACCAGGACATCATGCAGATGCCGGTTTGAGGACGGATGTAACCCATGGCTGAAGCAGTCGTCGATAACGCCCCCGCCAAGGCTGGTTCGCCAGCGGCCAAGCCGCCGCTGTTCGGCATGGCGTTTCTGGAAAACATCGCGCAGATGCCCATGCTGCGGCAGGTCGGCCTCATGGTCGGCCTGGCGGCCAGCGTGGCGATCGGCTTTGCCGTGGTGCTGTGGTCGCAGCAACCCGATTACCGCCCGCTGTACGGCAGCTTGTCGGGCATGGACACCAAGCAGGTCATGGACACCCTGGCTGCGGCCGACATTCCGTACAACGTCGAACCCAATTCTGGCGCCTTGCTGGTCAAGTCCGATGACCTCGCCCGCGCACGCCTGAAGCTGGCCGCGGCGGGCGTGGCGCCAAGCGACGGCAACGTGGGCTTCGAACTGCTCGACAAGGAGCAGGGCCTGGGCACCAGCCAGTTCATGGAGGCTACCCGCTACCGCCGCAGCCTGGAAGGCGAGCTGGCGCGTACCGTGTCGAGCCTGAACAACGTCAAGGCCGCCCGTGTTCACCTGGCCATTCCGAAAAGCTCGGTGTTCGTGCGCGACGAGCGCAAGCCCAGCGCTTCGGTACTGGTCGAGTTGTACCCAGGTCGTGCCCTGGAACCCGGGCAGGTGATGGCTATCGTCAACCTGGTCGCCACCAGCGTGCCGGAGCTGGACAAGTCACAGGTCACCGTGGTGGACCAGAAGGGCAACCTGCTGTCCGAGCAGATCCAGGATTCTGCGCTGACCCAGGCTGGCAAGCAGTTCGACTACAGCCGCCGGGTGGAAAGCATGCTCACCCAGCGTGTGCACAACATTCTGCAGCCGGTGCTGGGTAACGACCGCTACAAGGCCGAAGTGTCCGCCGACCTGGACTTCAGCGCGGTCGAGTCCACTTCCGAGCAGTTCAACCCCGACCAGCCAGCGCTGCGCAGCGAGCAGTCGGTTGATGAACAGCGTGCCAGCAGCCAAGGCCCGCAAGGCGTGCCTGGGGCGCTGAGCAACCAGCCGCCCGGTGCCGCCACGGCACCGCAGACCACCGGTGGCGCCGCCACCCCGGCAGCGGCCATTCAGCCTGGCCAACCGCTGGTCGATGCCAATGGCCAGCAGATCATGGACCCGGCCACCGGCCAGCCGATGCTCGCGCCGTACCCGTCGGACAAGCGTCAGCAAAGCACGAAGAACTTCGAGCTGGACCGCTCGATCAGCCACACCCGCCAGCAGCAAGGGCGCATGACCCGTCTGTCGGTGGCTGTGGTGGTCGACGACCAGGTCAAGATCGACCCGGCGACCGGTGACACCACCCGTGCCCCGTGGGGCAGCGAAGACCTGGCGCGCTTCACCCGCCTGGTGCAGGACGCCGTTGGTTTCGATGCCAGCCGTGGCGACAGCGTGACGGTGATCAACGTGCCGTTCGCGGCCGACCGTGGCGAGGAAATTGCCGACATCGCCTTCTACCAGCAGCCGTGGTTCTGGGACATCGTCAAGCAGGTATTGGGCGTAGTGTTCATCCTGGTGCTGGTGTTCGGTGTACTGCGGCCGGTGTTGAACAACATCACAGGGGGCGGCAAGCAAGCTGCCCCGGATAGCGACATGGAGCTGGGCGGCATGATGGGTCTGGATGGCGAACTGGCCAACGACCGCGTCAGCCTGGGTGGCCCGACAAGCATTCTGCTGCCTAGCCCGAGCGAGGGTTACGAGGCACAGCTCAACGCAATCAAAGGCCTTGTGGCCGAAGACCCGGGCCGTGTTGCCCAGGTCGTGAAAGAGTGGATCAACGCCGATGAGTGATAACCGAGCCGTTACCGCCAAGCTCAGCCGCGTGGACAAGGCGGCGATCCTGTTGCTTTCGCTGGGTGAAACCGATGCGGCGCAGGTGCTGCGCCACATGGGCCCCAAGGAAGTGCAGCGGGTCGGTGTGGCCATGGCGCAGATGGGCAATGTGCACCGTGACCAGGTCGAGCAGGTGATGAGTGAGTTCGTCGACATTGTCGGCGACCAAACCAGCCTCGGCGTGGGCTCCGATGCCTATATCCGCAAGATGCTCAACCAGGCGCTGGGCGAGGACAAGGCCAACGGCCTGGTCGACCGCATCCTGCTGGGTGGCAACACCAGTGGCCTGGACAGCCTGAAGTGGATGGAGCCGCGCGCCGTGGCCGATGTGATCCGCTACGAACACCCGCAGATCCAGGCCATCGTGGTCGCCTACCTCGACCCCGACCAGGCCGGCGAGGTACTGAGCAACTTCGACCACAAGGTGCGCCTGGACATCGTTTTGCGCGTGTCGTCGCTCAACACTGTGCAGCCAGCGGCCTTGAAAGAACTGAACCAGATTCTGGAGAAGCAGTTCTCGGGCAACTCCAACGCCGCGCGCACTACCCTGGGCGGCATCAAGCGGGCCGCCGACATCATGAACTTCCTCGACAGCTCCGTGGAAGGTGCGTTGATGGATGCGATCCGCGAAATCGACAGCGACCTGTCGGAGCAGATCGAAGACCTGATGTTCGTCTTCAACAACCTGGCCGATGTCGACGACCGCGGTATCCAGGCGCTGCTGCGCGAAGTGTCGTCGGACGTGCTGGTGGTTTCGCTCAAGGGGGCCGACGAGCGCGTCAAGGACAAGATCTTCAAGAACATGTCCAAGCGTGCCTCGGAGCTGCTGCGCGACGACCTGGAGGCCAAGGGCCCGGTGCGGGTCAGCGATGTGGAAACGGCGCAGAAGGAAATCCTCACCATTGCCCGGCGCATGGCCGAAGCCGGCGAGATCGTGCTTGGCGGCAAAGGCGCCGAGGAAATGATTTAAGCGGCCAGTTACAAGCCGCAAGCTACAAGAAACAGCAGCCCTCGCGCAGCCTGTTTTTTCTTGAAACTTGCCGCTTGAAGCTTGCCGCTATGACCCACAGGCATTACCAATGTCCACCAAAGAACACCACCCCAGCGACCTGATCCGTGCCCGCGACCTCGAGGGCGTGGATGTATGGGCGTTGCCCAGTTTCGACCCGCAACCCGAGCCCCAAGCCGAGCCCGAGCCGGAGCCCGAGGTGGTCGAGGACGAAATCGAGGAAGTGCCGCTGGAAGAAGTCCAGCCACTGACCCTGGAAGAGCTCGAAGCCATACGCCAGGAAGCCTACAACGAGGGCTTCGCCACCGGTGAGCGCGAGGGCTTCCATAGCACCCAGCTGAAGGTGCGTCAGGAGGCCGAAGAGGCGCTCAAGGCCAAGCTCGACAGCCTTGAGCGGCTGATGAGCAACCTGATGGCGCCGATTGCCGAGCAAGACACACAGATCGAAAAGCATCTGGTGCATCTGGTCGCGCACATGACCCGCCAGGTGATCGGCCGTGAGCTGCGCACCGACTCCAGCCAGATCACCCAGGTGCTGCGCGAGGCACTCAAGCTGCTGCCCATGGGCGCGGAGAACATTCGTATTCACCTCAACCCGCAGGATTTCGAGCTGGCCAAGGCGCTGCGCGAACGGCATGAGGAAAACTGGCGGCTGTTGGAAGACGGCACCTTGTTGCCCGGTGGTTGCCGCATCGAAACCGCGCACAGCCGCATCGATGCGAGCATGGAAACGCGCATCGAAAAAGCCGTCGCGCAGTTGTTCGACCAGTTGCACGACCATTCTCTGCACCCGGCAAAACCCGACCTTGCCATAGACCTGGAAGCGCCGGTCGAACCTGCCGTGGACAACCCTGATGCGCCTTGAACGCACCAGTTTCAGCAAGCGCCTGGGCAGTTACGCCGAGGCCATTGCGCTGCCCGCCCAGCCGATCGTCGAAGGCCGTCTGCTGCGCATGGTCGGGCTTACCCTGGAGGCCGAAGGCCTGCGGGCCGCCGTGGGCAGCCGCTGCCTGGTGATCAACGACGACAGTTACCACCCGGTGCAGGTCGAGGCCGAGGTCATGGGCTTTGCCGGGTCCAAGGTATTCCTCATGCCAGTGGGCAGTATTGTCGGCATTGCCCCAGGTGCACGCGTGGTGCCGCTGGACGACGGCGGCCGCCTGCCCATGGGCATGAGTATGCTCGGCCGGGTGCTGGACGGTGCGGGCCGCGCGCTGGATGGCAAGGGCGGGATGAAGGCTGAGGATTGGGTGCCGATGGACGGCCCGGTGATCAACCCGCTCAACCGCGACCCGATCAGCAAACCGCTGGATGTGGGTATTCGCAGCATCAACGGCCTGCTGACCGTCGGCCGTGGTCAGCGCCTGGGCCTGTTTGCCGGTACTGGCGTGGGTAAATCGGTATTGCTGGGCATGATGACCCGCTTCACCGAAGCGGAAATCATCGTGGTTGGCCTGATTGGTGAGCGGGGCCGCGAGGTCAAGGAATTCATCGAGCACATTCTCGGTGAGGAGGGCCTCAAGCGCTCCGTGGTGGTCGCCTCGCCGGCCGACGATGCCCCCCTGATGCGCCTGCGCGCCGCCATGTACTGCACGCGCATTGCCGAGTACTTCCGCGATAAAGGCAAGAATGTGCTGTTGCTGATGGATTCGCTGACCCGTTTTGCCCAGGCCCAGCGGGAAATTGCCCTGGCCATTGGCGAGCCGCCGGCCACGCGGGGTTATCCGCCGTCGGTGTTTGCCAAGCTGCCCAAGCTGGTGGAGCGGGCGGGTAATGGCTTGCCGGGCGGTGGCTCGATCACCGCGTTCTATACCGTGCTGTCCGAAGGTGACGATCAGCAAGACCCCATCGCGGATTCGGCGCGTGGTGTGCTTGACGGGCACTTCGTGCTGTCGCGGCGCCTGGCGGAGGAAGGCCATTACCCGGCCATTGATATCGAATCCTCGATCAGCCGGGTGATGCCGCAGGTGGTGGATGCCGACCACTTGCGCCAGGCGCAGAAATTCAAGCAGCTATGGTCGCGCTTGTCGCAAAGCCGCGACCTGATCAGCGTGGGTGCCTATGTGGCGGGCGGCGATCCGGAGACTGACCTGGCGATTGCCCTGCAGTCCAAGCTGGTGGGCTTCTTGCGCCAGGGCCTGCGTGAAAACGTGGGTATGGCGCAGAGCCGTGAAGAGCTGGGGGCGATCTTCACGCCCCCGGCCGGCTGATAGGCCATGGCCCTCCCTGGGCGCGCCGCGCGCCTGGCGCCGGTGGTGGACATGGCTGAAGAGGCCGAACGCAAGGCCGCCCAGCGGCTGGGCCATTTTCAGCAGCAAGTTGCCGTCGCCCAGGCCAAGCTGGCCGAGCTGGAGCGGTTTCGCGAGGACTACCAGCAGCAGTGGCTCAACCGTGGTGGGCAGGGGGTCAATGGCAACTGGCTGGTGAACTACCAGCGCTTCCTTGGGCAGTTGGAAACGGCGATGACCCAGCAGCGGCAAAGCCTGGTCTGGCACCAGAACAACCTCGACAATGCCCGTGGCACGTGGCAGCAGGCCTACGCCCGGGTGGAGGGGCTGCGCAAGCTGGTGCAGCGCTACTTGGACGAGGCCCGCCGCGCCGAGGACAAGCGTGAGCAGCGCCTGCTGGACGAGTTGTCCCAGCGCCTGCCGCGGCAAAACCAGTTCTGAATCCGTAGCGTCGCGTTGTTGAGCGGCCTGTGGGCGCCGTGTTCTTGCCGCCCATGCCATCGCCTGCTAAACCTTCAACAAGCTGTATTCGCCATCATCGAAGGAATCGCTCGCATGGCAGTAGAAACTGATCTCACGCAGGATGGGAAAACGTTGACGATCAAGATCAAAGGACGCTTCGATTTCAGCAAGCATCAGGAATTTCGCGATGCCTATGAGCGCCAACCAGGCCGGCAAGATTGCGTGGTTGTCGATCTGAAAGACACTACCTACCTCGACAGTTCGGCCCTGGGCATGCTGTTGCTGCTGCGCGACCATGCGGGCGAAACGGTTGAGGTGCAAGTGGTGAACCCCAGCTCCGACGTGCGCAAGATTCTCGCCATCTCCAATTTCGAAAAACTCTTCAACATCAGCTGAGCGCCGACATGCCGGCCGAACAGGCATTGACCGTGCTGGTTGCCGAAGACGGTGCCGCCGACCGTCTGCTGCTGGCGCAGATCGTGCGTCGCCAGGGGCACGAGGTTGTCACCGCGGAAAATGGTGCGCAGGCCGTGGCGCTGTTCGTCGAGCGGCGCCCGCAGTTGGTGCTGCTGGATGCGCTGATGCCGGTCATGGACGGCTTCGAGGCGGCGCGGCAGATCAAGGCCCTGGCGGGCGAGGCGTTGGTGCCGATCATTTTCCTCACCTCGCTGAACGAGGAAGAGGCCTTGGTGCGTTGCCTGGAAGCGGGCGGCGATGATTTCATGGCCAAGCCCTACAGCGCGGCGATACTGGCTGCCAAGATCCGCGCCATGGACCGCCTGCGTCGGCTGCAGGGCACCGTGCTGGCGCAGCGTGACCAGATCGCCCGGCACCACCACCACTTGCTCAACGAACAGCGGGTGGCCAAGGCCGTGTTCGACAAGGTCGCCCACGCCGGCTGCCTGGCTGCGGCAAACATCCGCTACCTGCAATCGCCCTACGCCTTGTTCAATGGCGACCTGATGCTGGCGGCATTCACGCCGGCCGGCGACATGCGTGTGCTGCTGGGTGATTTCACCGGCCACGGCCTGCCGGCTGCAGTGGGTGCCATGCCGCTGGCGGAAGTGTTCTACGGCATGACCGCCAAGGGTTACGACATGGCCGAGGTCCTGCGCGAGATGAACGCCAAGCTCAAGCGTATTCTGCCGGTCGACATGTTCTGTTGCGCGGTGCTGCTCAATCTGAGCATGCAGTGTGGCGCAGTAGAGGTATGGAATGGCGGCATGCCTGATGTCTACCACCTTTCGGTGGATGGCCGGGTGTTGTCGGTGCTGCAGTCTCGGCACCTGCCGCTGGGTATTCTGGCGGCCGAATGCTTCGATGCCAGCACAGAGATGTTGCCGCTGGTACAAGGGGAGCGCCTGCTCCTGCTGTCGGACGGGGTGCTGGACACTGCCGACGAGCAGGAGCGCTTGTTTGGGGATCGGCGCCTGCGCGAAGTGCTGGACGCCAACCGCGACCCGGCCCGCTTGTTCGACGAGTTGCTGTTGGCCCTCGAGCGTTTTGGAGGGCGCCCACGTGACGATATCAGCTTGTGCGATATCCGCATGTTCGATGCTCAAGAGCGGCCACCGATGCCTGTGCTCTACGCTGACAGCGGACGGTCCAGCCCGCAGGACTGGTCGTTGGCGTTCGAGGTGCGGGGTGCCAGTCTCAAAAGTTTCAACCCGGTGCCTTACATGGTGCAGTTGTTGCAGGAAATACCGGGCCTGCGAGCGCGCACCGGCCACCTGCACAGCGTGCTCAGCGAGTTGTATTCCAATGCGCTGGAGCATGGCGTGCTCGGTCTGGATTCGCAGCTCAAATGCGATGTGCAGGGCTTTGCCGACTATTATCAAGAGCGCGCGCGGCGCCTGGCGTTGGTGGGTGAAGGTTATGTAAGCATCCGTTTAAGGGTTGAACCGCGCCCCCAGGGTGGGCGTCTGAGTATCGAGGTTCGCGACAGCGGCGCTGGTTTCGATGTGCCGAGCGTGTTGGCCCGGGCTGTGCCGGACCACGGCCTGAGTGGTCGTGGCCTGAACATGGTGCAGCAGCTGGCCAGTGATGCGCGCTGGGCCGAGGGCGGGCGGTGTGCGCAGGTGGAATTCCAATGGTGAGCCCCGGGCGGGCTTGGGCATAATCTGCTTGATCAGGGAGTGAGCAAGTGATGGACATGCATATCGATCACCAAGTTCTCAAGGGCCTGCGTGAGGTCATGGAGAATGAGTATCTGACATTGGTGGAGACGTTTCTCACGGACTCGGAGCTCCGCGTGGAGCAGCTGCACGCGGCTAAAAGTGCCGCAGAACTCATGACGGCTGCACACAGCTTCAAGGGCAGCAGCAGCAATATGGGCGCGATGATTTTGGCCAGCCTGTGCCAGCAGCTTGAAGAGCGTGCGCGGCAGCCGCCGCTGTATGGCATCGAGGACCTGATCAGCCGCATTGTTCGGGAGTATCAGGAGGTAAAGTGCTTTTATAGCGGTGAGAAAGATCGCATTTCTGCCGGCTGACGGCTAGTTGGCGCGAGTCTTGCTTCTCTCTGCCAGGAAGATATTCACGTTCTGGCGCGGAGACCGCTCGATGCCTGTCGCACCCAACCCCTTGTTGCAAGCCAATGCCTCCGCCAGTACCGCGCGGTCAACTGCCCAACAGGCGGACAAACCCGTGCAGGCGTTGGGCGACAAGGGCGACGGCTTCGACCAGGTCATGGCCCAGCAGCGGCGCAACCCGCCGGGTGGGCCCGATGACAAGGTTGCCCAGGCCAAGCCCAAGGACAAGCCAGACGCGGCTGTTGGCGGCAAGAAGGGCCCGGGCAGCCAGGCAGCCGTTGCCGATGACGGCAACAAATTGCCGGATAACGATGCCGGGCAGGCTGGTACCGGGCTGACGGACGCCAGCCTGGTGGCTGGGCAAGTCACCGATGGCCAGCCCGGCGGGCAGCTGATCCAGGCCCAGGCCGAGGCGGTGGCGCCCGTGTTGCAAGCCGCCACGGCGCAAGCCCAACTGGCCACCGCAGTGCCGGCAGAACCCACCGAAGAAGCCTTCGACCCTGACGCCGACCCCTTGGCCAACCTGCCAACCCTGCGCCTGGCGCTGGAGCACAGTGCTCAGGCCAAAGGTAGTACCTCCGCACATGCCCTTGATCCGGCCCAGGCTCGGGGCGAAGACGGCCGTGCTGCCGTCAATAGCTTGACGACTGTGGTCGAGCAAACCGAGGGCGAAGCTACCGAATCCGGTGACGGGGCGTTTGGTGCCTTGCTCGAAGACGGCCTGAAAGACACCAAGAGCGCTGCCAGCGACACCCGTATCGATGATTTCGCCAATCGCCTGGCCAGCCTGACCCAGGCAGCCACGGCCAAGACCGCCAACGCGGTGCCGGGCAGTACCAGCCCGCTGCACCAGCCCTTGCCGATGAACCAGAATGCATGGGCCGAGGGCCTGGTCAACCGGGTCATGTACTTGTCCAGCCAGAATCTCAAGTCGGCGGATATCCAGCTGGAGCCAGCCGAGCTGGGCCGCCTGGACATTCGCGTCAATGTGGCGGCGGACCAGGCTACCCAGATCACGTTCATCAGCGGCCATGCGGGCGTGCGTGATGCCCTGGACAGTCAGGTGCACCGCCTGCGCGAGCTGTTCGCCCAGCAGGGGCTGGCGCAGCCCGACGTCAACGTCGCCGATCAGTCGCGGGGGCAGCAACAACAACAGGGCCAGGCACAGGACAGCAATCTGTCCGGGGTGGCGGCGCGGCGGGCCGGGCAGGGTGGGGGCGAGGTTGTCGATAGCGCCCGGCCAGTGGAGCAGCAGGTGGTTGTCGGCGACAGTGCGGTCGATTACTACGCCTGATGCCAGGTAGCCTGTTCCGGCCTGTTCGCGGGCTCGCCCGCTCCCACCGGGATTTGAAACCTGTGCAGTACCTGTGGGGGCGGGCATGCCCGCGAAGAAGCGAGCACCGCAAATCCTGCTGAAACCGAGCTTCTGAATAAGCTGGCATAACACTTGCTCAAGCCAAGCCATCCTCCTTTGAACCCCCGATGGACGACGGATTATTGGCATGGCGAAGAGCGAAGCAGTCAAAGACCCCGCCACAAAAGGCAAACTCAAGCTGATCATCATGGCTGTCGTCGGCTTGTTGCTGGCGATCGGCCTGTCGGTGGGCGCTACCTGGTTCATCATGCACAAGAGCGAACCGGCGCCGGCTGCCGAGGCGGCAGCCAGCAACGTCAAGCCCGCGGCAATCTACCAGGCGCTGACCCCGGCCTTCGTGGTCAACTTCAACCAGAACGGTCGTCAGCGCTACATGCAGGTGAGCATTACCATGCAGGCGCGCAACCAGGCAGACCTGGACGCGCTCAAGGTGCACATGCCGGTCATCCGCAACAACCTGGTGATGATGTTCTCCGGGCAGGGCTTCGACGCCCTCGCTGGCAGCCCGGTCGGCCAGGAAATGCTGCGCCAGAAAGCGACTGCCGTGGTCCAGGAAGTGGCGCAGAAGGAACTTGGCAAGCCGGTCATCGACCAGCTGCTGTTCACCAATTTCGTATTGCAGTAGGAGTGCGCAATGGCCGTACAGGACCTGCTGTCCCAGGATGAGATCGATGCTCTGTTGCACGGCGTCGACGACGGGCTGGTGCAGACCGAGAGCGTCTCGGAGCCTGGCAGTATCAAAAGCTACGACCTGACCAGTCAGGACCGTATCGTGCGCGGTCGCATGCCGACCCTGGAAATGATCAACGAGCGTTTCGCCCGTTACACCCGCATCAGCATGTTCAACCTGCTGCGCCGCTCGGCCGACGTGGCCGTGGGTGGCGTGCAGGTGATGAAGTTCGGCGAATACGTGCACTCGTTGTATGTGCCGACCAGCCTGAACCTGGTCAAGATCAAGCCATTGCGTGGCACTTCGCTGTTCATTCTCGACGCCAAGCTGGTGTTCAAGCTGGTGGACAATTTCTTCGGCGGCGATGGCCGCCATGCCAAGATCGAGGGCCGTGAGTTCACCCCCACCGAGCTGCGCGTGGTACGCATGGTGCTGGACCAGTGCTTCGTCGACCTCAAGGAAGCCTGGCAGGCCATCATGCCGGTGTCTTTCGAGTACATGAACTCCGAGGTCAACCCTGCCATGGCCAACATTGTCGGGCCGAGCGAGGCCGTGGTGGTGTCCACCTTCCATATCGAGCTGGACGGTGGTGGCGGTGACCTGCACGTGACCATGCCGTATTCGATGATCGAGCCGGTGCGGGAAATGCTCGATGCCGGTTTCCAGTCTGACCTGGACGACCAGGACGAGCGTTGGGTCAAGGCCCTGCGCGAAGACGTGCTGGATGTTGCGGTGCCGATGACTGCCACCGTGGCCCGGCGCCAGTTGAAGCTGCGCGACATTCTGCACATGCAGCCCGGCGATGTGATACCGGTTGAATTGCCCGAGCACCTGGTGTTGCGCGCCAATGGCGTGCCGGCGTTCAAGGCGCGGCTGGGCTCGCACAAGGGCAACCTGGCGCTGCAGATCATCGACCCGATCGAACGCCGCTGACGGCGTGCCGGTCGCCCCTAACGAATTGAATGCCTGTCGAGGAAACCATGGCTAACGAAAACGAGATCACCTCCCCAGAAGATCAGGCCTTGGCCGATGAGTGGGCCGCCGCGCTGGAAGAGACCGGAGCGGCCGGCCAGGCGGACATCGATGCGCTGCTGGGCGGTGACACCAGCAGCCACAGCGGCCCGGGTCGCCTGCCAATGGAAGAGTTCGCCAGCTCGCCCAAGCCGAACGAAAATGTCAGCCTCGAAGGCCCGAACCTGGATGTGATCCTGGATATCCCGGTGAACATTTCTATGGAAGTGGGCAGCACCGAGATCAATATCCGCAACCTGCTGCAGCTCAACCAGGGTTCGGTCATCGAGCTCGATCGCCTGGCCGGCGAGCCCCTGGACGTGCTGGTCAACGGTACGCTGATCGCCCATGGCGAAGTGGTGGTGGTCAACGAGAAGTTCGGCATTCGCCTGACCGACGTGATCAGCCCCAGCGAACGCATCAAGAAGCTGCGCTGAGTGAAGGCCACGATACGCGCCATTGCGGCACTTGCGGCGCTGTTGGGCAGCCATGCCTGCCTGGCTGCGGCCACGCCCACGGCCACGCCGGCAGCTGCGCCTGGCAGCCTGGGCGGGCAGCTGGCGCAGATGGTCTTCGGCCTGCTGCTGGTAGTTGGGCTGATTTTCTTCCTGGCCTGGCTGCTGCGGCGTTTGCAAAGCACGGCAGTTAAGGGTGGGCAGGTGATCGAGATCGTCGGTAGCCGCGCCATCGGCCCGCGCGACCGCCTGTTGCTGGTGCAGGTGGGCAAGGAGCAGATTCTGATAGGCCATACCCCGGGCAGCATCGAGGCATTGCATGTGCTGGCAGAACCGGTGCAAGTGCCGGAAAACACTCGCCAGGCGACGCCGGAGTTTGCCCAGCGGTTGATGGAGCTGATGGGCAAGAACCCTAAGGACAACAGGTGATGAGCGGCGCACTGCGTAGGTTGTTGGGGCCGTTGTTGACAGTGGCGCTGTTGCTGGCCGCGCCGTTGGCGTTGGCCGCCGACCCGTTGTCGATTCCGGCCATTACCCTGTCCAATACCGCGGACGGGCAGCAGGAATATTCGGTCAGCCTGCAAATCCTGCTGATCATGACGGCGCTGAGCTTCATTCCGGCGTTCGTCATCCTGATGACCAGCTTCACCCGTATCATCATCGTGTTCTCGATCCTGCGCCAGGCCCTGGGCTTGCAGCAGACACCGTCGAACCAACTGCTGACCGGCATGGCGCTGTTCCTGACGATGTTCATCATGGCCCCGGTGTTCGACCGGGTGAACCAGGATGCCTTGCAGCCTTACCTGAAAGAGCAGATGACCGCTCAGCAGGCCATCGACAAGGCCCAGGGGCCGCTCAAGGACTTCATGCTGGCGCAAACCCGGCAAAGCGACCTGGACCTGTTCATGCGCTTGTCCAAGCGCACCGACATTGCCGGGCCCGATCAGGTGCCGCTGACCATACTGGTGCCCGCGTTCGTCACCTCCGAGTTGAAAACGGCGTTCCAGATCGGCTTCATGATTTTCATCCCGTTCCTGATCATCGACATGGTGGTGGCCAGTGTGCTGATGGCGATGGGTATGATGATGCTGTCGCCGCTGATCATTTCGCTGCCGTTCAAGATCATGCTGTTCGTGCTGGTCGATGGCTGGGCGCTGATCATGGGCACCCTGGCCAGCAGTTTCGGCGGCGTCTGACGCCGTCAAGGAGAGCCGCCGATGACACCTGAAGTCGCTGTCGACCTGTTCCGTGATGCCCTGTGGCTGACCACCCTGATGGTGGCCGTGCTGGTGGTGCCGAGCCTGCTGGTGGGCCTGGTGGTGGCGATGTTCCAGGCCGCCACGCAGATCAACGAACAGACCCTGAGCTTTCTGCCGCGCCTGCTGGTGATGCTGATCACGCTGATCGTCGCCGGGCCGTGGCTGGTGCAGAAGTTCATGGAGTACATCACCACGCTCTATACCAACATTCCGCAGCTCATAGGTTGATGCGCGGATGCTTGAGCTGACCGATACGCAGATCGGCACCTGGGTCGCCACCTTCATCCTGCCATTGTTCAGGGTGACGGCCGTGTTGATGACCATGCCGATCTTCGGTACCCGCATGCTGCCGGCGCGGGTGCGCCTGTATGTGGCCGTAGCCATTACCGTGGTCATCGTGCCGGCGTTGCCACCGCTGCCTGAATTCGACCCGCTGAGCCTGCGCGGCCTGCTGCTGTGCGCCGAACAGATCATCGTCGGGACGTTGTTCGGCCTGGCGTTGCAGTTGCTGTTCCAGGCGTTCGTGATTGCCGGGCAGATCGTGGCGGTGCAGATGGGTATGGCCTTTGCCTCCATGGTCGACCCGGGGAACGGGGTCAACGTCACGGTGATCAGCCAGTTCATGACCATGCTGGTGAGTGTGCTGTTCCTGTTGATGAACGGCCACCTGGTGGTGTTCGAGGTGCTCACCGAAAGCTTCACCACGTTGCCGGTTGGCAATGCGCTGGTGGTCAACCACTTCTGGGAGCTGGCCGGGCGCATGGGTTGGGTGTTCGGTGCCGGCTTGCTGTTGATCCTGCCGGTGATTGCGGCGTTGCTGGTGGTGAACATCGCCTTTGGGGTGATGACCCGTGCGGCGCCGCAGCTGAACATTTTCTCCATCGGTTTCCCGTTGACCCTGGTCATGGGCATGTTCATCTTCTGGGTCGGCCTGGCCGATGTGCTGTCGCACTACCAGGCATTGGCCAGCGAAACGCTGCAGTGGCTGCGTGAACTGGCAAGGGCGGGCTGAGCATGGCTGAGAGCGAGAGCGGCCAGGACAAAACGGAAGACCCCACCGAGAAACGCAAGCGCGACTCACGGGAAAAAGGCGAGGTCGCCCGCTCCAAGGAGCTGAACACGGTGGCGGTGACCCTGGCCGGTGCGGGCGGGCTGCTGGCGTTTGGTGGCCATTTGGCCGAAACCCTGCTGGCGTTGATGCGCATGAACTTCAGCCTGACCCGGGACATCATCGTCGATGAGCGGGCGATGGGCGCGTTTCTGCTGGCCTCGGGCAAGATGGCCATATGGGCTGTGCAGCCGGTGCTGATCCTGCTGTTCGTGATCTCCTTCGTGGCGCCCATCGCGCTGAGCGGCTTCCTGTTCTCGGGCAGTTTGCTGCAGCCGAAATTCAGTCGCATGAATCCGTTGTCAGGCATCAAGCGCATGTTCTCGATGCATGCCTTGACCGAATTGCTGAAGGCGCTGGCCAAGTTTTTCGTGATCCTGGTGGTGGCGGTGGTGGTATTGATCAACGACCGTCAGGCGCTGCTGTCGATTGCCAACGAGCCGCTGGAGCAGGCGATCATTCACAGCCTGCAGGTAGTGGGCTGGAGTGCCTTGTGGATGTCGGCCGGGTTGTTGTTGATCGCGGCTGCGGATGTGCCGTTCCAGCTGTACCAGACGCACAAGAAACTGAAGATGACCAAGCAGGAAGTGCGCGACGAGTACAAGGACAGCGAGGGCAAGCCCGAGGTCAAGCAGCGTATTCGCCAGCTGCAGCGCGAAGTGTCGCAGCGGCGCATGATGGCGGCGGTGCCGCAGGCCGATGTGATCATCACCAACCCGACCCACTATGCGGTCGCCTTGCAGTATGACCCGGAGAAGGGTGGGGTGGCGCCGTTGCTGTTGGCCAAGGGCACGGACTTCATTGCCTTGAAGATTCGCGAAATTGGCATGGAGCATAAGGTTCAGATCCTGGAATCGCCGGCGCTGGCGCGGGCGATCTATTACTCGACCGAGATCGAGCAGGAAATCCCCGCCGGCCTGTACCTGGCTGTGGCGCAGGTGCTGGCCTATGTGTTCCAGATCCGCCAATACCGTGCGGGCAAGGGCAAGCGCCCTGAGCCGTTGAAGGATGACCTGCCGATCCCGCCAGACCTGCGCCGCGACAGTTGATCTTGGGTCTTGAGAGGGGATTGGAAGCTGTCATTCACCGTTACGCCTGTGGGAGCGGGCTTGCCCGCGAACACCGGCGCAGCCGGTGCCAGACACTGCGTCGCCTGCTTCGCGGGCACGCCCGCTCCCACAGGCCGACCCACAACATAAATCTCCTGTCGCGCAAAGTTGGAAGGCTTCTTGCAATGCCAGCCGCAGATGCCCCTTGGGCGTCAAAGTTTTGCATCAAGAGGACTCGCGGTGGATCGCACTCAGTTAATCAGCAACGCCCGTCATAACCTGGCCGGGCTCGGCCGGGGCAACCTGGGTGTACCGCTGCTGCTGTTGGTGATGTTGGCAATGATGATGTTGCCGATACCACCGTTCCTGCTCGACGTGTTCTTCACCTTCAACATCGCCTTGTCGATCGTGGTGCTGCTGGTCTGCGTCTACGCCTTGCGCCCGCTCGACTTCGCAGCATTCCCCACCATCCTGCTGGTGGCCACGCTGCTGCGCCTGGCACTGAACGTTGCCTCCACGCGGGTGGTCATGCTGCACGGCCAGGAAGGCCACGGTGCCGCCGGCAAGGTGATCCAGGCCTTCGGCGAGGTGGTGATCGGCGGTAACTACGTGGTCGGTGCGGTGGTCTTCGCCATCCTCATGATCATCAACTTCGTGGTGGTGACCAAGGGCGCCGGGCGTATCTCGGAAGTGAGCGCGCGCTTCACCCTGGACGCCATGCCCGGCAAGCAGATGGCGATCGACGCCGACCTCAATGCCGGCCTCATCGACCAGGCCCAGGCCAAGCACCGTCGTGCCGAGGTGGCCCAGGAGGCCGAGTTCTACGGTTCGATGGACGGTGCCAGCAAGTTCGTGCGCGGTGATGCCATTGCCGGCTTGCTGATCCTGTTCATCAACCTGATCGGTGGCATGCTGATCGGCATGCTGCAGCATGGCATGAGCTTCGGCGAGGCCGGCAAGGTGTACGCCCTGCTGACTATCGGTGACGGTTTGGTGGCGCAATTGCCATCACTGCTGTTGTCGACCGCTGCGGCCATCATGGTCACGCGCGCCTCGGGCTCCGAGGACATGGGCAAACTGATCAACCGGCAGATGTTCGATTCGCCCAAGGCGTTGGCGGTGTCGGCGGGGTTGATGATTGTCATGGGGCTGGTGCCGGGCATGCCGCACATCGCCTTCATCGGCCTGGGGCTGCTGGCCGGCGGCGGGGCTTATCTGGTGTGGAAGAAACAGCAGAAGGCCAAGGCCCAGGCTTTGCAGGAGGCGCAGCGCCAGCAAGACCTGCTGCCTTCGCCGCAGCGGGCGCTGGAAACCAAGGAACTGGGCTGGGACGATGTGACACCGATCGACATGATCGGCCTGGAAGTCGGCTACCGGCTGATCCCCCTGGTGGACCGCAACCAGGGTGGTCAATTGCTGGCGCGAATCAAGGGCGTGCGCAAGAAGCTGTCGCAGGACCTGGGCTTCCTCATGCCCACGGTGCATATCCGCGACAACCTTGACCTGCAGCCCAGCGCCTATCGCCTGACGCTGATGGGTGTGATCCTGGCGGAGGCCGAGATCTACCCGGACCGCGAGCTGGCGATCAACCCGGGGCAGGTGTTCGGCACCCTCAACGGCATTGCCGCACGTGACCCGGCGTTCGGCCTGGAGGCGGTGTGGATCGACGTGGGCCAGCGCTCGCAGGCGCAGTCGCTGGGCTATACCGTGGTCGACGCCAGTACGGTAGTGGCCACCCACCTCAACCAGATCCTGCAAAAGCACTGTCATGAACTGATTGGCCATGAAGAGGTCCAGCAACTGTTGCAGGTGCTGGCCAAGGCTTCGCCTAAACTTGCAGAAGAACTGGTGCCGGGTGTCATTTCCTTGTCGGGGCTGCTCAAGGTCTTGCAGGCCCTGTTGTCGGAACAGGTACCAGTGCGCGATATTCGCAGTATTGCCGAAGCGATCGCGAACAACGCTGGCAAGAGTCAAGATACCGCCGCGCTGGTTGCGGCGGTGCGCGTCGGATTGTGTCGCGCCATCGTGCAAAGCATTGTCGGCGTTGAGTCGGAGCTCCCGGTGATTACCCTGGAGCCAAGGTTGGAACAGATCTTGCTCAATAGTCTGCAACGCGCCGGGCAAGGTCAGGAAGACGGTGTTCTTCTGGAGCCGAGCATGGCCGAAAAGCTGCAACGTTCGCTGATCGAAGCGGCCCAGCGCCAGGAAATGCAGGGCCAACCGGCCATTCTGCTGGTCGCCGGCCCGATCCGCGCCATGCTGTCGCGTTTCGGTCGCCTGGCTGTACCGAATTTGCATGTGCTGGCGTATCAGGAAATACCGGACAACAAGCAAGTCACCATCGTTGCCACCGTGGGCCCTAACGGCTGAGGTAGTGGATAATGCAAGTTAAGCGATTTTTCGCCGCCGATATGCGTCAGGCCATGAAACTGGTCCGTGATGAGCTGGGCGCCGATGCCGCGATCATTGGCAACCGTCGCATTGCCGGTGGTGTCGAGCTGACGGCCGCGCTGGACTACAAGCTGTCCGCCCTGGCCCCGCGTGTGCCCAATGCCGAGCTGGAAGAAGAGCTGCGCAAGACCCACACGCGCATCGCCACCGCCCAGGCCGAGCTCGGCCACCGCCAGGACAGCAGCGACAACAACCGCCAATTGTTCGCCGGGCAGTCGCTGACCGCCGCCGAGCCGCTGGTCGAACCCCATGCCGAGGCCCCACCGGCGGCCGCCACGGCACCGGCGGCGGTTGACCCGCGCCTGTTCGATGCCATGCGCTCCGAGCTGTCGGGCCTGCGCGAACTGCTGGAAGTGCAGCTCGGCTCGCTGGCCTGGACCCAGCTGCAGGGCAGCAAGCCACAACAGGCCAACATCTGGCGGCGCCTGCAGCGCATTGGCCTGTCCGGGCCGATTGCCCGCGAGCTGCTGGAGCTGACCGCCGAAATCGAAGAGCCACGCCATGCCTGGCGCATGCTGCTGGCGCACTTGGCCCGCATGATCGACATCCCCGAGGTAGAGCCGATCGAAGAAGGCGGTGTGATCGCCATGGTCGGCCCGGCCGGCATGGGCAAGACCACCACCCTGGCCAAGCTGGCGGCGCGCTATGTGCTCAAGTATGGCGCGCAGAACATGGCGCTGGTGAGCATGGACAGTTTTCGCATCGGTGCCCAGGAGCAGCTCAAGACCCTTGGCCGCATCCTCAATGTCCCGGTCACCTATGTCGACCCTGGTCAGTCGCTGGCGGCAGCGCTGGAGCCGCTGCTGCGCAAGCGTGTGGTGCTGATCGATACCGCCGGCCTGCAAGCCAGCGACCCGGCCCTGCGCATGCAGCTGGAGACCCTGGCCGGCCGTGGCATCGCCGCCAAGAATTACCTGGTACTGGCCACCACCAGCCAGAAGCAGGTGCTGACCGCCGCCTACCACAGCTACAAGCGCTGTGGCCTGGCCGGCTGCATCCTGACCAAGCTCGACGAAACGGCAAGCCTTGGCGATGTGCTGAGCCTTGCCATCAGTCATGATTTGCCTGTGGCCTATCTTACCGACGGCCCGCGCATTCCTGACGACCTGCACCTGCCGCGGGGGCACCAGCTGGTGTCCCGGGCGGTCAATGTGCAGCAGCAGGAGGAGCCCAGCGAAGAGGCAATGGCCGACATGTTCGCTGATCTCTACCACAACCCACGGCGAGCGGGTTGAGTATGAAACGTGTGCAAAGTAGCTATGCCAAGGGGTGCGCAGAATTGCCCTACGTGTGGCCTGGGTCCCAGCGATACAAGGTAAATTACAAACATGGGTAGCATGCATCCCGTACAGGTGATCGCCGTGACCGGTGGCAAAGGTGGCGTCGGCAAGACTAACGTTTCAGTGAACCTGTCCCTGGCGTTGGCCGAACTCGGCCGCAGGGTCATGTTGCTGGATGCCGACCTGGGCCTGGCCAATGTCGACGTGTTGCTGGGCCTGACGCCCAAACGGACCCTGGCCGATGTCATCGAAGGGCGCTGCGAGCTGCGTGACGTGATACTGCAGGGGCCTGGCGGTGTGCGCATCGTGCCGGCTGCCTCCGGTACCCAGAGCATGGTCCACCTGGCGCCGGCCCAGCACGCCGGGCTGATCCAGGCGTTCAGCGAAGTCGGCGACAACCTCGATGTACTGGTCATCGATACCGCTGCGGGTATCGGTGAGTCGGTGGTCAGCTTTGTCCGTGCCGCCCAGGAAGTGCTGCTGGTGGTGTGCGACGAGCCGACCTCGATCACCGATGCCTACGCGCTGATCAAGCTGCTCAACCGTGACTACGGCATGAACCGCTTCCGCGTGCTGGCCAACATGGCCCAGAGCCCTCAGGAAGGGCGCAACCTGTTTGCCAAGCTGACCAAGGTTACCGACCGTTTCCTGGATGTCGCCCTGCAGTACGTGGGCGCCGTGCCCTACGACGAGTGCGTGCGCAAGGCGGTGCAGAAGCAGCGTGCCGTGTACGAAGCCTTCCCACGCTCCAAGTGCGCGCTGGCCTTCAAGGCGATTGCCCAGAAGGTCGACAGCTGGCCGCTGCCGGCCAACCCACGTGGCCACCTGGAGTTCTTCGTCGAGCGCCTGGTGCAGCCGACCAGCGCGGGACCGGTGCTATGAACGCCAGCGGGTTCAAGATGTACAGCCGGGCGGCGAAAGACGCCCAGTACGAGTTGATCGAACGCTACGCCCCCCTGGTCAAGCGCATCGCCTACCACCTGCTGGCGCGCTTGCCGGCCAACGTGCAGGTCGAGGACCTGATCCAGGCCGGCATGATCGGCCTGCTGGAAGTGGCCAACAAGTACGACGCCAGCAAGGGCGCCAGCTTCGAAACCTATGCCGGCATTCGTATCCGCGGCGCCATGCTCGACGAAGTGCGCAAAGGCGACTGGGCACCCCGTTCGGTGCACCGCAACACCCGCATGGTCAGCGACGCGATGCGCGCCGTGGAGGCCAGAACCGGCCGTGACGCTAAAGATCATGAAGTTGCTGCCGAACTCCAATTGAGCCTCGATGATTACTACGCGATCCTCAACGATACCTTGGGCAGCCGTTTGTTCAGCTTCGATGACCTGCTGCAGGACGGTGAGCACGAGGGGCTGCATGAAGACGGTGCCAGCGGCCAGGTCGAACCTGCCCGGGGCCTCGAGGAGGAGCGCTTCCAGCTAGCTCTGACCGAGGCCATCGCCAACCTGCCCGAGCGTGAACGCCTGGTGCTGGCGCTGTACTACGACGAAGAGCTCAACCTCAAGGAGATCGGTGAGGTGCTGGGGGTCAGCGAGTCGCGGGTCAGCCAGTTGCACAGCCAGTGTGCCGCGCGTCTGCGTAGCCGCCTGGGGGAATGGCGGGCGCGCTGAGCCTGCCGGGGTTGCGGCTGTTTCCACGCGGTTTTCCACGTTGTACCGAATTGATTGAATGCGCGCTCGGGGCCGAGCGCGTTTGAGACTGCTTGGAGGTCTACTTGAACAAAGACATGAAAATCCTCATCGTTGACGACTTTTCGACGATGCGGCGGATCATCAAGAACCTGTTGCGTGACCTGGGCTTCACCAACACCGATGAGGCCGACGATGGCACCACGGCACTGCCGATGCTGGAAAAAGGCAATTACGACTTCCTGGTGACCGACTGGAACATGCCAGGCATGTCCGGCATCGACCTGTTGCGCAAGGTGCGCGCCGACGAAAAGCTGAAAACCATGCCCGTGCTGATGGTGACTGCCGAAGCCAAGCGCGACCAGATCATTGAAGCGGCCCAGGCTGGCGTCAATGGTTACGTGGTCAAGCCGTTCACGGCGCAGGTGCTCAAAGAAAAGATCGAGAAGATCTTCGAACGCGTCAACGGCTGAGTCACGTCAGGGGGCGCGCCATGGATTCATCACATAACTCTTTGGGCGAGTTCGAATCGACCCTGAAGAAACATGCCCAGGAGTTGGTCGAAAGCCTGGAGCGGGGCCGTTTCGGCGAGGCGGTGCAGCTGATTCACGAGCTGAACCAGACCCGCGACCGCGGCCTGTACCAGGAAGTCGGCAAGCTGACCCGCGAGCTGCACAGTGCCATCGTCAGTTTCCAGATCGACCCGACCATGCCGCAGGCCGAAGAGGTGTCGCAGATTACCGATGCCACCGAGCGCCTGTCCTATGTGGTCAAGCTCACGGAAGGCGCGGCCAACCGCACCATGGACCTGGTCGAGGCAAGCACCCCGGTGCTCAACGACCTGGCCAGCGAGGCCAAGGCCCTGAGCACCGACTGGCAGCGCTTCATGCGCCGGGAAGTGGCGGCGGAAGAATTCCGCGACCTGGTCAAGCGGGTCGACAGTTTCCTCACGCACAGCGCCGAAGGTAACCGCAAGGTCGCCGGCCACCTCAATGACATTCTGCTGGCCCAGGACTATCAGGACCTGACCGGGCAGGTGATCAAGCGCGTCACCAACCTGGTGACCGAAGTGGAAAGCAACCTGCTCAAGTTGGTGCTGATGGCCAGTCAGGTCGACCGCTTTGCGGGCATTCAGCATGACCACGATCAATTGCGCGCAGAAAAAGATCGAGAAAAACATCCGACTCGGGGTGAAGGTCCGCAGATTCATGCCGATAAGCGTGAAGACGTCGTGTCCGGCCAGGACGACGTCGATGATCTGCTGTCCAGCCTGGGTTTTTAAGGAGCACCTTTGATGAGCTTCGGCGCCGATGAAGAAATCCTCCAGGATTTCCTGGTAGAAGCCGGCGAAATTCTTGAGCAACTGTCCGAGCAATTGGTCGAGCTGGAAAGCCGGCCCGACGATGCTGACCTGCTCAATGCGATCTTTCGCGGTTTCCACACTGTAAAAGGGGGCGCCGGCTTCCTCCAGCTGAACGAGCTGGTGGAGTGCTGCCATATCGCCGAGAACGTGTTCGACGTGCTGCGCAAAGGTGAGCGTCGGGTTGACGCGGAGCTGATGGACGTAGTGCTCGAGGCGTTGGACACGGTCAACAGCATGTTTGGCCAGGTGCGCGAGCGCGCTGAAGTCACGCCGGCAACCCCCGAGCTGCTGGCGGCCTTGGCGCGCCTTGCCGAGCCGGGCGCAGCGCAGCCGCAGGGTGGCGAAGAAGCGGTAGTGCCGGTGGCTGCCGCGCAGGCGCCTGCCGCGGCACCGGTGGTGGACCAGGAGCAGCACCAGGACATCACCGACAGCGAGTTCGAGCAGTTGCTCGATTCGCTCGATGCGGTCAAGGCACAAGCTGCGGCCGAGGAACAGCTGCAAGGCGAGAGCGTGAGTGGTGGCGGTGATGAAATCACCGATGCCGAGTTCGAATCGCTGCTCGACCAGTTGCATGGCAAAGGCCAGTTCACTGCTGAAGTTGCAGCGCCGGCTGCTGCCGTCAGCCACGAAGCGGCCAGTGACGAAATCACCGATGCCGAATTCGAGTCGCTGCTCGACCAGCTGCATGGCAAAGGCACCTTCCAGGCCGACGCCTTGCCTGCCGCCAAGGCGGCACCTGCCGAGGTGGCGCCTGACAGCACCGCCAGCGCCACCAGCGACGAAATCAGCGAGCATGAATTCGAAGCGCTGTTGGACCAGTTGCATGGCAAGGGCAAATTCGGCGGTGACGTCGCTGCAGTCCAGGCCCCCCCTGCGGCCAAGGCGCCGGCAGCGGCCAAGCCGCAAAGCCCGGCGGCTGCCAAGCCAGCTGCGGCTCCTGCGCCAGCGCCCGCGGCTGCGAGCAAACCTGCTGCAGCTGCGCGCACGCCGGCCCCGGTCGCCGACAAGCATGCGGTCAGCGAAGCGGAAACCACCGTACGCGTCGACACGGCGCGCCTGGACGAGATCATGAACATGGTCGGCGAGCTGGTGCTGGTGCGTAACCGCCTGGTGCGCCTGGGCCTGAACAGCGGCGACGAGGCCATGTCCAAGGCCGTGTCCAACCTCGACGTGGTCACCGCCGACCTGCAGACCGCGGTGATGAAAACCCGCATGCAGCCGATCAAGAAAGTCTTCGGCCGCTTCCCGCGCCTGGTTCGCGACCTGGCGCGCCAGTTGAAGAAAGAGATCAACCTTGAGCTGGTCGGTGAAGAAACCGACCTCGACAAGAACCTGGTCGAGGCCCTGGCCGACCCGTTGGTGCACTTGGTTCGCAACGCCGTCGACCATGGTATCGAGATGCCCGATGAGCGCGATGCCGCAGGCAAGCCGCGCACGGGCCGCGTGGTGCTGTCGGCGGAGCAGGAGGGCGACCACATCCTGTTGTCGATTTCCGACGACGGCAAGGGCATGGACCCGAACATCCTGCGGGCCAAGGCGGTGGAGAAGGGCCTGATGGACAAGGACGCCGCCGAGCGTCTGAGCGAGTCGGACTGCTACAACCTGATCTTCGCCCCGGGGTTCTCGACCAAGACCGAGATTTCCGATGTGTCCGGGCGTGGCGTGGGCATGGACGTGGTGAAGACCAAGATCTCCCAGCTCAACGGTTCGATCAACATCTTCTCGGCCAAGGGCCAGGGCTCGAAGATCGTCATCAAGGTGCCGCTGACCCTGGCGATCATGCCCACCCTGATGGTGATGCTGGGCAACCAGGCATTCGCTTTCCCGCTGGTCAACGTCAACGAGATCTTCCACCTCGACCTGTCGCGTACCAATGTGGTCGATGGCCAGGAAGTGGTGATCGTGCGCGACAAGGCCCTGCCGTTGTTCTACCTCAAGCGCTGGCTGGTGCAAGGCCAGGTGCATGAAGAGCAGCACGAGGGCCACGTGGTGATCCTGTCGGTCGGCACCCAGCGCATCGGCTTTGTCGTCGATCAACTGGTAGGCCAGGAAGAAGTGGTAATCAAGCCGCTGGGCAAGATGCTGCAAGGTACCCCGGGCATGTCCGGGGCCACCATTACCGGTGACGGTCGTATTGCGTTGATTCTCGACGTCCCGAGCATGCTCAAGCGTTACGCCGCGCGGCGTATTTGATTTCGGTGGCGCACCCTGGCAGGTCGCGCCGCCTAATGGAGTGTTTATGGCAGTCAAGGTCCTGGTGGTGGATGATTCCGGTTTCTTCCGCCGCCGCGTCTCGGAGATCCTCTCGGCGGATCCTACGATCCAGGTAGTAGGTACCGCGACCAATGGCAAGGAAGCGATTGACCAGGCGCTGGCGCTCAAGCCCGATGTCATCACCATGGACTATGAAATGCCCATGATGGATGGCATCACTGCGGTGCGTCACATCATGCAGCGCTGCCCGACGCCGGTGTTGATGTTTTCCTCGCTGACCCACGAGGGCGCCCGGGTCACCCTCGATGCGCTGGACGCGGGGGCGGTTGATTACCTGCCGAAGAACTTCGAGGACATTTCGCGCAACCCCGACAAGGTCAAGCAACTGCTGTGCGAAAAGGTGCATACGCTGGCGCGCAGCAACCGCCGCTTTGGCAGTTACGCCAGCCCTGCGCCGGCCGCAACGCCGGCACCTGCCAGCAGCCACGCGCCGGCGGCGGGTGTGGGCAGCCCGGCAGCGGCGCGCAGCGCGCTGCCGGCCCGGGCCCCGGCAGCCGCGCCCGCTGCGGCTGCGGCACCTAAACGCAAGCCGTACAAACTGGTGGCCATCGGTACCTCCACCGGCGGCCCAGTGGCCCTGCAGCGGGTGTTGACCCAGCTGCCGGCCAACTTCCCGGCACCGATCGTGCTGATCCAGCACATGCCGGCTGCGTTCACAAAGGCGTTTGCCGAACGCCTGGACAAACTGTGCCGCATCAGCGTCAAGGAAGCCGAGGACGGTGACATGCTGCGCCCAGGCCTGGCCCTGCTGGCCCCGGGTGGCAAGCAGATGATGGTCGATGGCCGTGGCACGGTGAAGATCCTGCCGGGCGATGAGCGCTTGAACTACAAGCCGTGCGTGGACATCACCTTCGGCTCGGCGGCCAAGTCATATGGCGACAAGGTGCTGTCGGTGGTGCTGACCGGCATGGGTGCCGATGGCCGCGAAGGCGCGCGCCTGCTCAAGCAGGGCGGCAGTACGGTGTGGGCCCAGGATGAAGCCAGCTGTGTGATCTATGGCATGCCCATGGCCATCGTCAAGGCCAACCTGGCCGACGCGGTGTATAGCCTGGACGAGATCGGCAAGCACCTGGTAGAGGCCTGCGTCTGATGGATGTGCTGAGCCTGATCGGCCTGATCCTCGCCTTCGTTGCCATCGTCGGTGGCAACTTCCTCGAGGGTGGCCATGTCGGTGCCCTGGTCAATGGGCCGGCGGCACTGATCGTGCTGGGCGGCACCTTGGCGGCAGCACTGCTGCAGTCTCCGCTGGCCTCGTTCAAGCGGGCCCTGCAGATTCTGCGCTGGATCCTGTTCCCGCCCAGGGTCGACCTGGCGGGTGGCATCGACCGGGTGGTGAACTGGAGCCTGACCGCGCGCAAGGAAGGCTTGCTGGGCCTGGAAGGGGTGGCTGACAGCGAGCCCGACCCGTATGCGCGCAAAGGCCTGCAGCTGCTGGTCGACGGCGCCGAGCCAGAGGCCATTCGCAGCATCCTCGAAGTCGACTTCCTGACCCAGGAAAGCCGCGATATCCAGGCGGCCAAGGTGTTCGAAAGCATGGGCGGGTACGCGCCGACCATCGGCATCATCGGTGCGGTCATGGGCCTGATCCACGTGATGGGCAACCTGGCCGACCCGTCGCAACTGGGCAATGGCATCGCCGTGGCCTTTGTCGCCACCATCTACGGTGTGGCCAGCGCCAACCTGGTGCTGCTGCCGATCGCCAACAAGCTCAAGGCCGTGGTCATGCGCCAGTCGCGCTACCGCGAAATGCTGCTCGAAGGCCTGCTGTCGATTGCCGAGGGTGAAAACCCGCGCTCCATCGAGCTGAAGCTGCAAGGCTTCATGGAGTAACCCATGCGCCGCCGCCGCCATACCGAGGAACACGAAAACCACGAACGCTGGCTGGTGTCGTACGCCGACTTCATTACCTTGCTGTTCGCATTTTTTGTGGTGATGTACTCGATTTCGTCGATCAACGAGGGCAAGTACAAGGTCATTTCCCAGGCGCTGCTCGGGGTGTTCAACGACCCTGAGCGCAGCATGAAACCCATCCCCGTGGGCGAGGAAAAGCCATTGACCGTGCGCCCGGCCGAGCCGCTGGTCAACGACAGCGAGCAGACCGAAGCGGGCCTTGCGGCAACCAATACCGACCCGCTGAAGACCATCAGCGATGACGTGCGCGATGCCTTTGGCGACCTGATCAAAAGCAACCAGATGACCGTGCGCGGCAACGAACTGTGGATCGAGATCGAGCTCAATTCATCGCTGTTGTTCGGCAGTGGCGATGCCATGCCCAGCGACAAGGCGTTCGCCATCATCGAGAAGGTGGCCGATATTCTCAAGCCGTTCGCCAACCCGGTGCATGTCGAGGGTTTCACCGACAACCTGCCGATCCGCACCGCGCAGTACCCGACCAACTGGGAGCTGTCGTCGGCGCGGGCGGCGAGCATTGTGCGTTTGCTGGCCATGGAGGGGGTAAACCCGGCCCGCATGGCTTCGGTCGGCTATGGCGAGTACCAGCCGGTGGCCAGTAATGACACCGCCGATGGCCGCGCGCGCAACCGGCGGGTGGTGTTGGTGATTTCCCGTAACCTGGAAGTGCGCCGCAGCCTGACGGGCTCGGGTAGCGCCAATGCAACACCGGATGCTGCCCTGCGCCGGGCTGGCACACAAAGTGCACCGGCTACGCCAGCAACGGTGGCGGGGCAGTGATTCGTCAATTCTCTGGCACTGCTACAAGCACCATTTTGACTGTGACGCCGTTCCCTGAGGGAGCGGGCGAGCCCGCGAAGCAGGCGACGCGGTGATTGGCACCGGCTTCGCCGGTGTTCGCGGACTCGCCCGCTGCCACATCGATCGCACGAGCTTTCAAATCAATACATAGAGTTTGCTTGATGAGAGTCTGGGCAGTAGCCAATCAAAAAGGTGGCGTCGGCAAGACCACCACGACCATCGCTTTGGCCGGCCTGCTGGCCGAGGCCGGCAAGCGCGTGGTCGTCGTCGACCTGGACCCGCACGGTTCGATGACCAGTTACTTCGGCCACAACCCTGATGCCCTCGAGCACAGTTGCTACGACCTGTTCCTGCACAAAGGCAGCGTGCCTGAGGGTTTGCCGGGGCAACTGCTGCTGCCCACCAGCGACGAGCGGATCTCGCTGTTGCCGTCGAGCACCGCGCTGGCCGTGCTGGAGCGCCAGTCGCCAGGGCAGAATGGCCTGGGCCTGGTGATCGCCAAGAGTCTGGCGCAGTTGTGGCAGGATTTCGACTTTGCCTTGATCGACAGCCCACCCTTGCTCGGCGTGCTGATGGTCAATGCCCTGGCCGCCAGCCAGCAGTTGGTGGTACCGGTGCAAACCGAGTTTCTTGCGGTGAAGGGGCTCGAGCGCATGGTCGCGACGCTGGCCATGGTCAACCGGTCACGCAAGCAGGCGCTGCCGTACCAGATCGTGCCGACGCTGTTCGACCGCCGTACCCAGGCCTCGCTGGGCACCCTCAAGCTGCTGCGTGACACCTACGGCCAGCATGTATGGCAGGGCTACATCCCGGTCGATACGCGCCTGCGCGACGCCAGCCGCAAGGGCGTGACGCCCTCGCAGTTCGACGCCAAGAGCCGTGGGCTGGCCGCCTACCGGGCACTGCTCAAGCACCTGTTGACCTACAAACCCGCAACGCAGGTGGCCTGATGACCCAGACCCGGTATACCGGCACCCGGCCACAGATGGCCTTGCAATCGTATCTGGATGGCCTGCTGCAGGAGGCCACTGAAGACGAAGCGCTGTTGCAGGCACCCGTGGAGCCCGCTGTAGCCGATGAGTTCGCTGAAGCCGTGCGCCAGGAGCAGGCCCGCGATGCCCGTCAGCCGCCACCTGCCGAACCGCTCGTGGCCGTTCCTCGCCCTGCGCCTCGGCCTTTCGCCGAACCCCGCCTGGCGGTGCTGCCCAGCGTGATGCCGGTGGACCCGCCGGTGGTGACGGTGGTCGAGCACGACGTGGTAGCCGAGGCGGCCATTCCAGTGCTGGTCGAAGCGCCTGCGCTGGAACCGGCGCTGCCACTGGTCGACGTGCACCTGCCAGCGCCGCCCGTGCCACCGGCCACTGTCGACGGCCGCCCGGCCTGGGCCGCCGAACCCTTCGAATGCCTGTTGTTCGATGTCGCCGGCCTGACCCTGGCCGTACCGCTGGTGTGCCTGGGCTCGATCTACACCCTGGCCGGCCAGGAGCTGACACCGCTGTTCGGTCAGCCCGAATGGTTCCTTGGCATCCTCACCTGCCAGGCGGGCAACCTCAAGGTCCTGGATACGGCGCGCTGGGTGATGCCCGACCGCTACCGCGACGATTTTCGCCAGGGCCTGCAGTACGTGATTTCGGTGCAGGGCTACGAATGGGGGCTGGCCGTGCACCAGGTCAGCCGTTCGTTGCGCCTGGACCCGTCGGAAATCAAATGGCGCAGCCAGCGTGGCCAGCGCCCGTGGTTGGCCGGCACGGTTATTGAACACATGTGTGCATTGCTCGATGTTGCTGCACTGGCCGAGCTGATCGCCAGCGGCGCAGTCAAGCAGCTGCACGACAAACAAATGACACCGAACACAACCGCCAGAAAGCGGATTTAGAGGGCTAGGGGAATGAAAAAGTCGTCTGCACAAGGTTCTGAAGATCCAATCCTGCAGTGGGTAACCTTCCGGCTGGACAACGAGTCCTACGGCATCAACGTGATGCAGGTGCAGGAAGTGCTGCGTTACACCGAGATCGCGCCGGTGCCGGGTGCGCCAAGCTACGTGCTGGGCATCATCAACCTGCGAGGCAATGTGGTAACGGTGATCGATACCCGCCAGCGCTTTGGCCTGATGCCGACCGAAGTCACCGACAATACCCGTATCGTCATCATCGAGGCCGACAAGCAAGTGGTCGGTATCCTGGTCGACAGCGTGGCCGAGGTGGTCTACCTGCGCCAGTCGGAAATCGAAACCGCGCCGAACGTGGGTAACGAAGAATCGGCCAAGTTCATCCAGGGCGTGTGCAACAAGAACGGCGAACTGCTGATCCTGGTCGAACTGGACAAGATGATGACTGAGGAAGAGTGGTCCGAGCTGGAGAACATCTGAGTTGATCTTCGAGGTTGCGGTAATCTTTCTGGCATTGCTGTGGGCCTTGAGCCTCTGGTTTTTCCTCAACTACAGCAAACGCCAGCGCGAAGTGGCCGCGCAGCAGGCCATGGGCGATGCCTTGCGCGACCAGCGCATCAAGGACCTCGCCAAGCGCCTGGATGACTACCAGAACGTCACGGTGCGCATGGGGGAGGCGCTGCACGAACTGACCGTGGCGGTTACCCCATTGCCGGACCGGATCCAGCAACTGGAGCAACGCGACCCTCATAATGTGACGTTCTCCCAGGCAGCCAAGCTGGTGGGCATGGGCGCCAGCATCGCCGAGCTGACCGAGAGTTGCGGCCTGACCCAGGCCGAGGCAGAGCTGATGAGCAAGCTGCACCGTAGCGACTGAGCCTGGCGGGCCACTTCAAGGCCCGCTCAGGCCTGCGCCCAGGCTCAGGCCTGCGCCCAGGCTCAGGTCTGGACCCAGGAGTGATTGCCGCCCACCGTGGCGATGCGGTTGAGCGGCAATTGCTGGTGCACGGCCTCCCTCAACGCGCTGCCGTTGATGAAGGTGGCGGTATTGATACGCGGGATGTTGTACAGGTTGACCATCTGGCGCAAGGTTGCCAGATTGGGCAATTTCTGGTCGATCACGTCGCTGAGCAGGCGGGGGCCGGTCAGGTAGCTCAGGCGGCTGGCATAACGGTAGAAGTTCAATGGGTCTTCGGCCAGGCTAGGTCTGTGGTCATAGAAGTCCGAATGGATGCGGAAGCGGGCGTGCATTTCCTCGCTGATCGCCTCCAGGGTCGGGTTGCCAGGGTGGCTACCGATCTGGCTGGTGTTGTACAGGCAGTTCATGCTCAGTTTCTCGTTGGCCATCGGCGGCGGCAGCAGCAAGCCGTCGGGCGGGATGCACAGGTCCACCTCATTGATCGCTTCGGTGGGCGTTGCAGGTGGTTCGCCGTGCTCGGGTTGCCCGGCCTTGCCTGGCACCCGTAGCGTGTCGTCGACATCCATGTACAACCCCCCTTCATGGTGCAGCAGCGGGTAGCGCAGCACATCGCTCGCCGACGCATAGTTGGTGGCCACGCCACCATTGCCATCCAGCGCCGCGTCGTACTGGGCATAGTACTTGGTCTGCTGGAATGCCCTGAAGAACGCTTGTTCTTCCAGGGGTAGCACCTGCAGCCCCGGCGCTTGTTCGGCCAGCAGACGCAGGTTTTCTTCGTAAGCGCCAGGGTTGGCCGTGGACAGGAACAGGCGCAGGTTGTAATCACTGTTTTCCAGCGCCGCGACATTGTGGGCAAGGTTGCTCAGCAAGGCCGGGCGCAACGTCTTGTCACCTACCCAGAGACAGGAAATCCGCTTGGGGATGGGCATGCTGTTGGCGGGTTCGCGTGGTATTTCGCTTGGCAGCACCAGGTCGATACCCAGCGCGCGCAGGGTGGCAGTGCGCATCGCATCGGTGACGATGCGTTCGGCCGGTTCGGGTACCAGGCCGCCAGCGTCAGGGCTCGCCACGTAGCCAACGGGCTCAACGTCGTTAACGTCCTCGTCAAGGATGAAGACATCCCGCTCGAGGTCATACACCAGCTCCTTGATATAGTCGTCGATCACCGATTCCAGGGTGTCCGGCATGCCGTTGTACCTCGGCCTGCGGATCACGGCCTCGGCAGTTAGCGGGTCTGCCTGCGGCAGCGGCGGGATCGGTTCGCAGACATGGAAGTAAGGGGCACCTTCAGGCGCTGGGGCCAGCAGTACGGGGGGGCGTACTGGGCTCAATGGGTAACCTATCTGGTCGTTGAGCCGAATCGGCGGCACGAAGCCATCGCTCTTGAACTGGAACAGTGCCGAGGCTTTGGACGCCCCTGTCAACAGCAATGGCACGGCATTGAACAGCCCCCAGGTGATGTTGGCTACCCCCTCCTGCCGTGCCTGCAGGGTCTTGCCGTTGAGCGCTTCATCCAGGCCAAGGCCTAACTGCGCAATGCCACCGAGCGCCAGCACCGGCGCCAGGCCTGGCACCACCAGGCACAGCGGTGCCAGTAAATTGAGGGTGGTGAGCAGGTAGCCCCGCCACTTGGCTTTGCTGACCTGGCTGTCGCTGGTGATGATGTAGTCGGCGTCATCGAAGCTGCGTTGGCGTTGGCGCTCGGCCAGCGCCTGGAACAAGTCGCCGGTGATCCTCGGGTTGTAGCGGCTCGGCCGGTAGTTGACGTAGGTGCGCGGCGGCCAGATGCCGTCATCGTTGAACATGCCGTGTTCCGGTGGCAACACGTGGCGCCGGGGGTACTCGGCCAGCCCGTCGAGTGCGGTATCCAGCCCGCTGAAGTCCACGCCCTGTGGCCTGTCGGCCAGCCGGAAATGCTGTTTCAGGGCTTCACGCTTGAGTGGGTCTTTGCACTGCTCGCCCACCCAGTCCTTCAGCGCATTTTCGCTGGCGAACTCCAGCAAGGGTGAGCTGTTGCCGGGTATGTAGAGCACTGTCAGGTCCGTGCTTGGGTTGCACAGGTAAAGTAGGTCGGTGGCGGCGTAGCCATAGATGCTCAAGGTGCTCATGCGCAGCTTGTCGACCCGGGGCATCAACTCGGCGGCTTGCCACAGCAATTTCCGTGCGGCTTCGCTGAGGCTGCCTTCGCTGACCTGCTTGTTGCAGGCGGCAATGAAGTTGAGCTTGCACGCCAGGCGGTGTGCGCTCATGTGCTCGCGCCAGTAGGTGTGCAGGGTGTTCTTGAATGGCGCCTGGAAGTCCAGGTTCTCGATGAATTGCTGGAAACTTTCGGCGGCTACCGGCACATGGGTAGTGGCGTCATAGCGCGGTGGTTCGGTACGCCGGAACAGCCCATTGAAGACCGAAAATTCGGCGCCATAGTGGTTGAAACCCCGGGCGGGCAGGGCGTTGACGATCCGCACCGGGCCTTCTGGCAAAGTGCCGGCCCAGGGCGCACGGAACAAGGCGCCGAACAGGTCGTTATTGCTTTCGCCCTGCCAGTTGCTGAGCACGGCCTGGCTCAGGCTGACGCATTGCCTGACCTCTGCCAGGCTGCCGCCTTTGCGGTCGGAACGGTAGTGCAGGGTCACCACATCGACCCGGTCGGGGTCGAGGTCATGGCCCTGCTCGGCGAACCATTGCTTCACGGCCTGGCTGGCCTGGCGATCGGGCCGAGGGACATGGTTCAAATGATCGCGGACATAGTGCACGCCAGTGGCGTTGATCCCGGTAGTGCGCATCGTGGTTACCTTGCGTGAGTGGGAGCTGCAAGGTTGCAGGATGCTGCTGCACGCCAGTGGTAGATAACTACATACGCCCGCTATGGCGTCATCTGGTGTATCGCCAACTATGCGCGCGCCCCGTTTCGATGTAGCGGTCCAGGGGGGCATGCTCACGAATCAGTTGGCTCAACCGGCTAGGTTGAACGGTGTGGTGCATCTGATAGACAGGGGATACCAGCAGCTTGCACAGCTCGCGTAACTGTCTGAGCCACGGCAGCCGGGCGTCGATGACATCATTGAGTACCCCTGGCCCGGTCAAGCGGTTCAGCCGCCTGGCGTAGGTGTTGAACGCCACGGGGTTGAGGACCCCATCGGGCCGTTCGGTGTAAAACGTCGGGTCTTGCTGGAAGCGTTTCAGGATCTCGTCGGAAATCGCGTCCAGTGTCGGGTTACCAGGGTGGCTGCCGATCATGCTGGTGTTGTACTTGATGTACATGCCCAATTGGTCGTTGGAAACGGGAGGAGGCAGCAGCAAGCCATCGGCGGTCGTGCGCAGGGTTTGCCTGGCCAGGGTTGCACCGCCCGATTCCGATGCGGCATTGAGCAGACGGTCGTCGGCATCGAGATACAAACCACCGAAATGCTTGAGTAAGCGGTAGCGAAGGATGTCGCACGCCGAGCTGAAATTGGTCATGCCCGGGTGGGTGACCCCCAGTGCGGCCTGGTACTGGGCGAAGTAGGCCGAACGCGCGAACGCCTGGTAGAACGGCTGGTCTTCAAGGGGCAGCACGCTTAGGTGAAGCGACTCGTTCCTCAGCAGCGTGAGGTTGGCGGTGTAGGCCCTGGGGCTTTGCCGCGAAAGAAACAGCTGGTACTGGTACTCCGTATTTTCCAGGGCCTTGGCGTTATGTGCGAGCGCCTCCAGAAAGACGTCGGAAATGGCCTTGTCACCCACCCATATGCTGGAAACGATGCGGGGAATTGGCGTGCGCTCCAAGGCGTCGAACTGGTCGTAGTCGATGGGTAGATCCAGCTGGATGCCTAACTGCTCCAGGGTGGCCATGCGCTGTGCGTCGGTGACGACGCGGTGGGCGTTGGCCACACGGACCAGCCACGCAGATGCGCCGGGGTCGATCATCCAGCGCTCATGGGGTGCCTGCAGGTAGTCGGACAGTTTGATGAAACTGTCGGTGTGCACGTCGTACATCACAGGCTGCAGTTCGATGCCTCGGCTGGACTGGAATGCGCCCTCGAAGTAGTGGTTCAGATCATCGGCCACACGTGTCACCACGACGCGCGCCGGGGCCTGTGAAATGTGTGCCGTCTGGCGGAACGCCGCTTGTGCCGGTACCCACTCGAACGTGTCCGTCGGCAGGCTCGCGTTGGCCGTTTTGCCCAGCAGCTCGGCTAGCTGGGAAGGCCGCACCAGCCCTGGCCACCAATATTGGAACGGCTGGCTGGCGCGGGCGACGCCGACAGGCAAGGGCAATGCGTTGAACAGACCGAAGGCTTGGTTCTCGACCCCTTGAGCTTTCTCGTTCAGCGAATGACCGTTGATCATCTGGTCCATGCCCAGGCCGAATTGGGCCAGGCCACCCAGTACCATCACCGGAATGAACCCCGGTAGCGCTACGCATAAAGGCGCCAGTATGCACTGGGCAACGTTCAGGTAGTTCGCCCAGCGCGTCGTGTCGACCTGGCGGTTGGTGATGACGCGGTAATCCATATCGGCGTAACTGCGCTGCTTCTGGCAGTCAGCCAGGTGGACGAACAGGTTACCTGTGATGGGCGGGTTGTCCGTCGAAGCCCCGAACTCGATGGTAGCTTCAGGATCCCAGACACCGCTGGTGGCAAAGCCTGGACGATTCACGGGCAGGTGATGCGCAGCGGGATAGCAGCCAAGCCCTTCCAGGGCGGTGATCAGGCCGCTGAACTCCAGGCCGTCGGGCCAATCGGCAGGTGAGAAACACTGCTGCAACCACTCGCGGCGTGCTGGGTCTTTGCATTGTTGGGCAAACCAGTGCTTGAGCGCGGACAGGTTTGGGAACTCATGTAAAGGCGACGCGTTGCCCGGTATATGGAGCACAACGGTGCTGCTGTCGTCGGCCGTGATGTAGATGATCGATGTGCTGTAATAGCCGTATACATTCAGCAGGCGGGTCTTTATCGCGCGGGTGTCCTGTGGCAACAGGCCCACGGCCTGCCAGGCCAGGCGCCAGGCAGCGAGACTCAGGCTACCCTCGCCGACCTGATTGTTGCAGGCGGTGATGAAGGCAATTTCCAGTGCGCGCGCATAGTCGGCCTGGCTTTGCTGCCAATAATTGTCCAATTGCGTCTTCAGGCGAGCGTGCAGGTGCAAACCCCATACATAGTCCTGAAAGACCTCGGCACGGATGGGCAGCAGGGTCGCCGGGCTGAGCTCCTGATTCGCGGTACGTTGATAAAGGCCGTTGAATACGCGATAGGCAGACGCGTTGGAAAGCAGGGGTGGGGGTCGCATCCGGTCGACAAACGTCACGGCTTCCCGCGGTGCCATACCCGCCCAATCGCCAATCCGAAAACTGCCATTGGCTGGCTCACCTTGCCAGTTGCCCAGCAGGGCATCGGTCAGGCTGGTGCGTTGAATCACCTTGGCCTGCGGAGGTAGCCAAGGTTGGCCCTCTTCGCGCTCTGCGTCCTGGTAGTGGAAGGTGACGACGTCGATGTCAGCGGGGGACAGGAGCACACCGCGTTGCGCAAGCCAGTCGCGCAATAGCTTGTCGGCCAATGTGTCGGGGCGCGGCATCTGGGCCAGCGCACTGTGCAACAGGCGCTGCTTCATGGGTTGTGGAAGGTTCATCGTTGGGTGTCCGTGGCTTTCGGCGTTGCAGGGTAGCCAGCGGGCACACCGCTCAAGTGCTAATTAATGCTGTCATCCGCTGGCAGAACGCTCATCAGCGGGGGCGCTGGGGTAATGTCGCGCTCGCCCGGCGGCTCGTCGTCGAAGCCCACGGGCACCTTGCCACGCAGTTGCCAGGCAAAGGCGATGATTTCGGCGATGGTCAGGTACAGCGCTTCGGGGATCTGCTCGCCCAGTTCCAGGCGGGCCAGCAAGCGGACGAGCTCGGCGTTTTCATAGATGGGAACGTCGTGCTCGCGGGCCAGGGCCAGTATGGCGTCGGCTACGCTGTCGTCACCTTTGGCCGTCAGGCTCGGCGCCTGCTGGCCATCGTAGCTCAAGGCAATGGCCTGGCGGGGTTGTCGGTCGTTCATGCGTTTTCGTCCACCCAGCGTTGTTCCACTCGTGTACGGGGCCCTTGCGGTGGGATACCCGCACGGCATTCCAGGTCGCCGACCTCCAGGCCGCGGGCAAGCAAGCGTTCGCGCAGGCTGCTTAGCTGGCTGTCGATCAGGCGCGCGGTCTGCTCGCGCTCGGCCCACAGTTGGCCCGACAGCTGCCCTTGATTCAACTGGGCCTGGACCTGCATGGGGCCCAGCGGGGGCAGGTCGAAAGCCAGGTCGATACGCCAAAGGGCTTGCAGCGAGTCGCGTGCTTCATGTTCACGATCGGCCTGCTGCCGTGGCGTTTCTTCGCGCTGCACTTTGACCTGCAAGGGGATGAACTCCTGGCCGTGGCGAATCGGCACTTCGGTTTGCCACGTGGTCTGCAGGTTGCCGTTTTCCAGTGTGCCGCTTTGTTGCAAGCTGCTCATGGCGTGACTCTGCAGGCGGGAAATGGCCGCTGCGGCCAGGCGCAGCAGCTGTTGCAGGTCGCCTTCGTCTTCCAGCGCCTTCAGCAACCGCGACGGCAGCGGGAATGCCCCGGGCTGTGGCTTGGGGCTCACCCGTTCGAGCATGCCCAGGGCGCCGCGTGCCACGGCGGGCATGGTCACGGCCAGGCTGTCCGGGGCCAGGCTTGGCGTACCGGGCGGCAGGCTCGGTGCCTGCGCCACCAGCTGCAGCAGGTGTGCCTTGAGGTCGGTGGCGACACTGGCAGGGAAGCCGCCCAGCAATTTTGCTTCAAGGAAGGCACCGCTGTTGCTCAGGGCTTGTGCCACGCCTTTGGCGTCCGCCAGTTGCCGTACGTCCGGCAGGCCGGCCAGCAGGCGTTCGGCACTGGCGCGCAGGTCGCCAGGGGCATCGGCACTGCGGGTGAGCTGCTGCAGCGCGTCGAGCAGGCCGGGCAGCGAGGCCTGGCGGTTCTGTTGGGTCATTAGCTGCTGAGCAATGCTCAGCTGCTCCTGCCTGCCACTCAGTGGCACGAAGCGCAGTGACTGATCGCTTTGCACCAGCGCGCTCAGCAGGCTGCCAACGACCAGCGGGCGGGGGCTGTCGATGCTCAGCGTGGCACCGGCCTGGGCGCTGTTGAGCAAACTGATCAATGCCCGATAGACCGGCGCCTGCCCAGGCGCCTGGGGCAATGCCTGGTTGGTCAGGACCTTGCCTTGCAAAAGCGTGCCGACAGATAGCTGGCGGGTATCCAGGCGGGTCAGGGTGGCGGCCTGGCTGGCAGCGGCCTGCTGCAATAAGATGGCCAGGCGATTGCCTTCGGTCTGGCTGACGGTAACCTGGCTACCTGGGGCCAGGGGTTGGCCGGCGCTCGCCTGCAGTTGGGTCTGTGCGCCGTTGGCCTGGACCAGCCGTAGGAGCAGCTGGAACTCCTGGCCGGTCTGACGCAACGCCAGCACGTGGGCTTGCGCGGTTTCACCGGGCGCCAGCAAACCGGGCTGGGGCTGGACCAGCCGCAGGGTCTCGCCGGTCATGGCCGCCTTGGTGGCTTGGTTGCCAAGCGCAGTTTGTGCGCCAAGACTATTGATTTCAGTCATGATTGTATACAACCTGTCGAACCCGGCCTCTTGGCAGCGCAGCGGCGCGTGCAATAATGCCGACCGCCCATGGTTGCCAGTATAACGGCAGCGCACCGGGCGACTTGAGACACGAGGCTTCAGGTTGGCTCGCCTGCCAACCCGGCAACACCGGCCTGAGGCCCTCTACACGATAAGGCGAAACCGTGACCTTCCACCTCCAAGCCGCAGGCCTGGCCTGCGAGCGCGACTGGCGCCTGCTGTTCGAGCAGCTCGATTTCGAGCTGGGTGCGGGCGACATGCTGCAGATCAGTGGCCCCAACGGCAGTGGCAAGACCAGCCTGCTGCGCCTGTTGGCCGGGCTGATGCAGCCGACCGCCGGGCAGATTCTGCTGGGTGGCAAGCCGTTGGCTGAGCAGCGTCATGCCATGGCCAGCCTCCTGCTGTGGATTGGCCATGCCGCCGGCATCAAGGACCTGCTGACCGCCGAGGAAAACCTCACCTGGCTGTGCGCCCTGCATCAACCGGCCAGCCGCGACGCTATCTGGGCAGCACTGGCGGCGGTAGGCCTGCGCGGTTTCGAAGATGTGCCTTGCCACACCCTGTCGGCCGGCCAGCAGCGCCGCGTGGCCCTGGCCCGCTTGCACCTGGCCGGCCCGCCGCTGTGGATTCTCGATGAGCCGTTCACCGCCCTCGACAAGCAGGGCGTGGCGCAACTGGAAGCACACCTGGTGGCGCACTGCGAGCAGGGCGGCACCGTCGTGCTGACGACCCACCACACGCTGACGCGCAAGCCAGCCGGCTACCGTGAACTGAACCTGGGGCAATGGGCGGCATGAGCGTATTCAACCTGTTACTGCGCCGTGAAGCGCGCCTGTTGTTCCGGCGCCCGGCCGAGTTGGCCAACCCACTGGTGTTCTTCGCCATCGTCGTGGCCCTGTTCCCGCTCGCGGTCGGCCCTGAGAGCCAATTGTTGCAAACCTTGTCGCCGGGCTTGGTGTGGGTGGCCGCGTTGCTGGCGGTGCTGCTGTCCCTGGACGGCCTGTTCCGAAGTGATTTCGAGGACGGCTCGCTGGAGCAGTGGGTGCTGTCGCCGCACCCGCTGGCGCTGCTGGTGCTGGCCAAGGTGCTGGCGCACTGGATCTTTTCCGGGCTGGCGCTGGTATTGTTGGCGCCGCTGCTGGCCTTGATGCTGGGCTTGCCCGGCCACTGTCTGCCGGTGCTGCTCGCTTCACTGCTGCTGGGTACGCCGGTACTGAGCTTGCTGGGTGCGGTAGGCGCGGCGCTGACCGTTGGCCTCAAGCGCGGCGGTTTGTTACTGGCGTTGCTGATTTTGCCGTTGTATATCCCTGTATTGATCCTGGGCAGTGGTGCGTTGCAAGCGGCGTTGCAGAATATGCCGGCAACCGGCCATTTGCTCTGGCTCGCCAGCCTCACCGCCCTGGCCGTGACCCTGGCACCCTTTGCGATAGCGGCCGGGCTGAAGATCAGCGTCGGCGAATAACGAGTCCCGGGCTCTCAAGCCCGGCAAATACCCTGGATGTACCCTGATGAAAATAAGCTGGACGTGGTTCCACAAGCTGGGCTCCCCGAAATGGTTCTATGCCATCAGCGGCCGCATGCTGCCATGGCTGGCCACTGCCGCCGTGCTTCTGCTGCTGGTCGGCATCACCTGGGGCCTGGCCTTCGCCCCCCAGGACTACCAGCAAGGCAACAGCTTCCGCATCATCTATATCCACGTGCCGGCGGCGATGCTGGCGCAGTCCTGCTATGTGCTGCTGGCCGTGGCCGGGGTGGTGGGGCTGGTGTGGAAGATGAAGCTGGCCGATGTCGCCCTGCAATGTGCGGCCCCGATCGGCGCGTGGATGACCGCGGTGGCGCTGGTCACCGGTGCCATCTGGGGCAAGCCGACCTGGGGCAGTTGGTGGGTATGGGATGCCCGACTTACGTCCATGCTTATCCTGCTGTTCCTGTACTTCGGCATTATTGCGCTGGGCCAGGCGATCAGTAATCGTGACAGCGCAGCCAAAGCCTGTGCGGTGCTGGCGATCGTCGGCGTGGTGAACATCCCGATCATCAAGTACTCGGTGCAGTGGTGGAACACCCTGCACCAGGGCGCCACCTTCACCCTCACCGAAAAACCGGCGATGCCGGCAGAAATGTGGCTGCCGCTGCTGTGCACGGCGCTGGGTTTCTACAGCTTCTTCGGCGCTGTGCTGCTGCTGCGCATGCGCCTGGAAGTGCTAAAGCGCGAGGCGCGCGCCAGTTGGGTCAAGGACGAAGTCTTGAACAGCCTTGGGCGGAGGGCCGCACCATGAGCTTTGCCACCTTCGACGAATTCCTTGCCATGGGCCACCACGGCCTTTACGTGTGGTCGGCCTATGGCATCTGCCTGGTGGTGCTGGCGCTGAATGTCGCCGCGCCGCTGCTCGCTCGTCGTCGCTACCTGCAAGAAGAGGCGCGCCGTTTGCGCCGGGAGAACAACCAGTGAATCCGCAGCGCAAGAAACGCCTGTTGCTCATCGCCGGCCTGTTGGTCGGCGTCGGGGTTGCCGTCGGCTTTGCCTTGAGCGCACTGCAGCAGAACATCAACCTGTTTTATACCCCCACTCAAATTGCCAATGGCGACGCGCCGCTGGACACCCGTATCCGCGCGGGCGGCATGGTCGAGAAAGGCTCGGTGCAACGCTCGTCCGACTCGCTGGACGTACGCTTCGTGGTCACCGACTTCAACAAATCGGTGCCGATCACCTACCGCGGCATCCTGCCCGACCTGTTCCGCGAAGGGCAGGGCATCGTCGCCCTGGGCAAGCTCAATGACCAGGGCGTGGTGGTAGCCGATGAAGTGCTGGCCAAGCATGACGAGAAATACATGCCGCCCGAGGTTACCAAGGCCCTCAAGGAAAGCGGCCAGGCAGCCGCTGGCGGGGGGAGCAAGCCATGAACGCCGCACTGGTGATACCTGAACTGGGCCAGCTGGCGATGATCCTGGCCATCTGCTTTGCAGCTGTGCAGGCCAGCGTGCCGCTGCTTGGCGCCTGGCGCGGCGACAGCCTGTGGATGAGCCTGGCACGGCCTGCGGCCTGGGGGCAGTTCGCGTTCCTGGTGTTCGCCTTCGCCTGCCTGACCCACGCCTTCATGACCGACAACTTTTCGGTGGCCTACGTGGCCAGCAACTCCAACAGCGCCTTGCCGTGGTACTACAAGTTCAGCGCCGTGTGGGGCGCCCACGAAGGCTCTTTGCTGCTGTGGGCGCTGATTCTCGGTGGCTGGACCTTTGCCGTGTCGGTGTTCTCGCGGCAGTTGCCGCAGGTGATGCTGGCCCGCGTGCTGGCAGTGATGGGCATGATCAGCGTAGGTTTTTTGAGCTTCCTGATCATCACCTCCAACCCGTTCCAGCGCATGCTGCCGCAGGTGCCGACCGACGGCCGCGACCTCAACCCGCTGCTGCAGGACTTCGGCCTGATCGTGCACCCGCCAATGCTGTACATGGGCTACGTGGGCTTCTCGGTGGCCTTTGCCTTCGCCATCGCCGCCTTGCTCGGTGGCCGCCTGGATGCCGCCTGGGCGCGCTGGTCGCGGCCATGGACCATCGTCGCCTGGGCGTTTCTGGGGGTGGGCATTACCCTGGGCTCATGGTGGGCCTACTATGAACTGGGCTGGGGTGGCTGGTGGTTCTGGGACCCGGTGGAAAACGCCTCGTTCATGCCCTGGCTGGTGGGCACTGCGCTGATCCATTCGCTGGCGGTGACCGAAAAGCGCGGGGTGTTCAAGAGCTGGACCGTGCTCCTGGCGATTGCCGCGTTCTCGCTGAGCCTGCTGGGCACCTTCCTGGTGCGTTCCGGTGTGCTGACCTCGGTGCACGCGTTTGCCGCAGACCCGTCGCGGGGCATTTTCATCCTGATCTTCCTGCTGTTCGTGGTCGGTGGTTCGCTGACCTTGTTCGCCCTGCGCGCGCCGGTGGTCAAAAGCCAGGTCGGCTTTGCCCTGTGGTCGCGGGAAACACTGCTGCTGGCCAATAACCTGGTGCTGGTGGTGGCGGCATCCATGATCCTGCTCGGTACCCTTTACCCCCTGGTGCTCGATGCCCTTACCGGGGCGAAGCTGTCGGTTGGCCCACCGTATTTCAATGCGTTGTTCCTGCCGTTGATGGCGCTGCTGATGGTGGTGTTGAGCATTGGCGTGGTGGTGCGCTGGAAGGACACCCCGGGCAAATGGCTGGTGAGCATGATGAGCCCGGTGCTGGTTGGCAGCGCCATCCTTGCACCGCTGGCCGGCCTGATCATCGACGACTTCGACTGGCCGACGCTGACCGCCTTCGCCCTGGCTGCCTGGGTGGTGCTCGGCGGGCTGCGTGACATCCTCGACAAGACGCGCCACAAGGGGCTGGTCAAGGGCCTGCCGGGGCTGGGCCGCAGTTACTGGGGCATGCAGCTGGCGCACCTGGGCCTGGCGGTGTGCGCGCTGGGGGTGGTGTTGTCGAGCAACAACAGCGCCGAACGCGACCTGCGCATGGCGCCGGGCGAGAGCGTCGAGTTGGGTGGCTACCACTTCCTGTTCGAAGGTGCCAAGCACTTCGAAGGGCCCAACTTCATCTCCGACAAAGGCACGATCGTGGTCAGCCGCGATGGCCGGGCTGTGACCACCCTGCACCCGGAAAAACGCCTGTACACCGTGCAGCAGTCGATGATGACCGAAGCCGGCATCGATGCCGGCTTCACCCGCGACCTGTACGTGGCCCTTGGCGAGCCGCTGGAGAACGGCGCCTGGGCGGTGCGCGTGCATATCAAGCCTTATGTCCGCTGGATCTGGCTGGGCGGTCTGTTGACGGGCCTGGGCGGGTTGCTGGCGGCCCTCGACCGGCGCTACCGCGTCAAGGTCAAGACCCGGGTGCGTGAGGCCCTGGGCGTGTCTGGAGCAGCTGTATGAAGCGTTGGATCATGGTAGTCCCCCTGGCAGTGTTCCTGCTGGTGGCGGTGTTTCTCTACAAGGGCCTGTTCCTCAAGCCCGACGAGCTGCCTTCGGCAATGATCGGCAAAGCGTTCCCGGCGTTTTCCCTTGCCTCGACCCAGGGCGACCGTACCCTGACCGAGGCGGACCTGCACGGCCGCCCGGCACTGGTCAACGTGTGGGCCACCTGGTGCCCGTCGTGCAAGGTGGAGCACCCATACCTGAACCAGCTGGCGCAGCAGGGCGTGGTGATTCACGGGGTCAACTACAAGGACGACAACGCCGCTGCGCGCAAATGGCTGGCCGATTTCCACAACCCCTACCAGCTGGACATCCGTGACGAGCAGGGCAGCCTGGGCCTGGACCTGGGGGTGTACGGCGCGCCGGAAACATTCCTGATCGATGCCAAGGGCATCATCCGCTACAAGCATGTGGGCATCGTCGATGCCACGGTGTGGCGTGAGCAGCTGGCGCCGCTGTACCAGGGCCTGGTCGACGAGGCCAAACCATGAAGCGTTGGCTGGCAGCGGTGCTGCTGGGCATGAGCCTGGCCAGCGTGGCCAAGGCGGCCATCGATACCTACCAGTTCCGCGACGAGGCAGAGCGCCAGCGTTACCAGGCGTTGACCAAGGAACTGCGCTGCCCAAAATGCCAGAACCAGGACATTGCCGACTCCAACGCCCCCATCGCTGCAGACCTGCGCCGGGAGATCTTCCGCATGCTGGGCGAAGGCAAGAGCAACCAGCAGATCGTGGACTTCATGGTCGACCGCTATGGCGATTTCGTGCGCTACAAGCCGGCGCTCAGTGGCCGCACCTGGCTGCTGTGGTTCGGCCCAGGGCTGCTGCTGGCGGGCGGGTTCGTGGTGTTGGCGCTGATCGTGCGCCGGCGTCGTGGCAGTGCCACGCCAGGCACCGATGCATTGTCTGCTGAAGAACGCGAGCGTCTCGCCAAACTGCTGGAAAAAGAACCGACCCATGATTGAATTCTGGCTTAGCGCGGGCCTGTTGTTGCTCGCTGCCCTCAGCTTCCTGCTGATTCCGATCCTGCGTGGCCGTCGTCGCCAGCAGGAAGAAGACCGTACCGCCCTGAATGTGGCCCTGTATCAGGAGCGGGTCGCCGAACTGGCTGCGCAGCAGGCTGCCGGGGTACTTGACGCAGCGCAGTTGGCCCAGGGCCGCGACGAAGCCGCCCGTGAGCTGCTGGCCGACACCGAGGGCGCTGACGCCCCGCGCCAAGGCCACCTGGGCAAGGCACTACCCCTGCTGGCCGCGGTGTTGGTGCCGGTGCTGGCGTTGGGGTTGTACCTGCATTTTGGCGCAGCCGACAAGGTGGCCCTGACCCAGGAGTTGGCCCAGGCGCCGAAGTCGATGGAGGAAATGACCACGCGCCTGGAGCGTGTGGTGCAAGCCCAGCCAGACTCGGCCGAAGCCGTGTATTTCCTCGGCCGTGCCTACATGGCCGAGCAGCGCCCGGCAGATGCTGCGCGTACCTTTGAACGTGCCGTGGCCCTGGCCGGGCGTCAGCCAGAGCTGCTGGGGCAGTGGGCGCAAGCCCTGTATTTTGCTGCTGACAAACAGTGGAGCCCACAGCTGCAGGCCCTCACCGACGAAGCCTTGAAGGGCGACCCCAACGAAGTTACCAGCCTGGGGCTGCGCGGTATTGCCGCTTTCGAAGGCGAGCGTTACCAGCAAGCCATCGATTACTGGCAGCGTTTGCTGGCGCAGTTGCCCGAGGGCGATGCATCGCGCGCGGCATTGCAAGGCGGCATCGACCGCGCTGCCGAGCGCCTGGGCAGCTCGCCGGCACCGGCGGGCGAAACCGCGCCGGTCGCGGCGCGCCTGAAGGTGCGGGTGGAGCTGGCGGCGGCGTTGCGGGACAAGGTCAAGCCGGACGACACCGTGTTCATCTTTGCCCGCGCCAGTAATGGCCCACCGATGCCGTTGGCGGCCAAGCGGGTGACAGTGGCGCAGTTGCCGATCGAGGTGGAGTTGTCTGATGCGGACGCGATGATGCCGCAGATGAAACTGTCCGACTTCGCCGAAGTCCAACTGATGGCACGTGTGTCGCGTGCTGGGCAGCCGACCCAAGGTGAGTGGATCGGCCAAGGTGCACCCCTGTCCAGCGCGACCCAGGCCACCCAACACCTGACCATCGACAGCCCCGATCCGTAAGAGAGCAATGCCATGCACAGCGCCGTCCGCCTGACCCTGATTACCCTGGCCCTGGGTTTGTCTGCGTGTACGACGCAGCAGCCCTACGAGCACCCGCCGATAGAGCGGGTGCCGCCCCAGGGACCGATGGTCAAGCCATTGCCCGGCGGCCAGCCTTCTACCCAGCCGGGCAGACCGGCGGCCATTCCCAAGCCGATGCCGCGCACCTCGGCCAGCTTCGCGCCACCGCCGGGTGGTGCCAGCCACTGGGATCCGAAACTGGGCGTCTATGTGCTGGATAAACAACCCAACACGTTCTACCGGCAGCGGACCTACTACCGCTTCGACAATGGTTGGAGCTGGTCACTAGGCCCGAATGGCCCTTGGCAGGAAACCGACAGCAGCGGGGTGCCAGGTGGGTTGGGGCGTGCATTCGCGCAATAGCGAGCTTGCCAGGCCCTACCCACTGCCAGGGGTACCCGTACAGTACAGTTCGAACGGTAATTAGCCATTGACTGTACTGTAGCGTAAGTCCGCATAATGCCCCTTCGTGAACGGAGGTGGCATGCACAAGACAGTCTTGGTACTCGTGGAAACCGTCGATGATTACCTGCCCTTGCTGGAGCAGGCCGGTTACCGCCTTATTCGTGCCCCGTCACCCCAACAGCGGGCTGATGCCATCCAGCGCCACGCCAATCAAATCGACGCCGTGCTCACCCGCGGCCCATTGGGCCTGACCGCTGTCGAAATAGATGCATTGCCCAACCTGCAGATCATCTGCGTCATCGGTGCCGGCTATGAACAAGTCGACCTGGCCGCCGCCGCCGCACGCGGCATTACCGTCACCAACGGCGCCGGGGCCAATGCTGCTGCCGTTGCCGATCACACCCTGGCCCTGCTGCTGGCCCTGCTGCGCGACATCCCCCGCGGCGATGCCAGCACTCGCCGCGGCGAGTGGAACCGGGTGATCAGCCCTTCGGTAAGCGGTAAGCGCCTGGGCATTCTCGGCCTCGGCGCCGTAGGTCTGGCCATCGCCAAACGCGCCCACCTCGGCTTCGACATGCCCGTCAGCTACCACAGCCGCACCCTGCGCCAGGGTGTGCCCTACACCTGGTATGACAGCCCACAACACCTGGCCGATGCCGTGGATATCCTGGTCGTGGCCACCCCCGGTGGTGCCAGTACCCGGCATCTGGTCGATGCCCGGGTGCTGGAGGCGCTGGGCGCCGAGGGCTATCTGGTGAATATCGCCCGGGCCAGCGTGGTCGACACCCAGGCGCTGGTTGCCGCACTGCAACGTGGCCAACTGGCCGGCGCCGCGCTGGATGTGTTCGACGACGAGCCGGCCGTGCCCGATGCCTTGAAAACCCTGGCCAACACCGTGCTAACGCCCCATGTAGCCGGCCAGTCACCCGAGGCGGCGCGCGACACGGTGACCCTGGTGCTGCGCAACCTGCAGGCGTTTTTTGCCGGTGAGCCGGTATTGACGCCTATACGCCCGTAACCCTATTCAGACATCTGCCTGGCAGCGCCCAGGCAACAAGGAGCGTGTGCATGCAACTCGAAATTTTCCAGGTCGATGCCTTTTCCGCTGAGCCGTTCGGCGGCAACCCGGCAGCTGTGATTCCCCTGCAAAGCTGGCTGCCGGACGATGTACTGCAACGCATTGCCGAAGAGAACAACCTGTCGGAAACCGCCTACTTCGTGCGCAATGGCGAAACCTACGACCTGCGTTGGTTCACCCCGGCCGTGGAAGTCGACCTGTGCGGCCACGCCACCTTGGCCTCGGCCTACGTGCTGTTCGAACAACTGGGCGAGCAGGCGCAGGTGCTGCGTTTCAATACCCGCAGTGGCGAACTGCGCGTCAGCCGCGGTGCGGACGGCCTGTTGGCCATGGACTTCCCGGCCAAGCAACCGCTCGCCGAGGACATGCCGCAGGGGCTGCTGCAAGCGCTGGGCCTGAGCCAGGCGCAGGCGCTGTACCGCAGTGACGACTATGTGGTGGTGATCGATGACGCATTGCTGCTCGATACCCTGAAGCCAGACTTCGTTGCACTGTCGGCCTTCGATGTGCGCGGCATTGCGGTGACTGCTGCAGGACGTGGTTTTGATTTCGTCACCCGCTGGTTCGGCCCCAACGTGGGTGTGAACGAAGACCCGGTGACGGGTTCGGCGCATACCTCGCTCGCGCCAGTGTGGGCCGAGCGGCTGGGCAAGCAGGTGCTGGCGTGCGAGCAGGGCGGGGCGCGCAAAGGGCAGTTGCTGTGTGAAGTGCCGGGTAATGGCCGGGTGATCATCAGCGGGCGGGCGGCGTTGTACCTGCGCGGAACTGTCTATATTTAACAGGCTGACACCGTCTGCCTGTAGAAGCGGCCTTGTGTCGCGATCGGGCCGCAACGCGGCCCCTCGATTTTCGCGTTGATGCGTCAATCCGGGGGCTGCTTTGCAGCCCGATCGCGACACAAGGCCGCTCCTACATGGCCCAACCCCTGTTCAAGGAGCCAGCCATGGCCCTGGAAAAACACGGCACCTGCCTGTGCGGCGCCACCCGGCTTACCGTCACCGTCGACAATACCCACATCAGCGCCTGCCATTGCAGCATGTGCCGCAAGTGGACCGGTGGCCCGCTGCTGGTGGTTGATTGCAGCAAGCCCCCGCTGATCGAGGGGCGTACACCCAGCGTGTATGACTCGTCCGACTGGGCACAGCGTGCTTTTTGCGGCCAGTGCGGCACGCACTTGTACTACCGGCTCAAGGCCAACGACTTCCATGCCATACCGGTCGGCCTGCTCGATGGCGACCAGGACTGGGATTTCAACATGCAGATTTTCGTCGAAGAGAAACCCGCCTGGTACTGCTTCGCCAACCAGACCAGGGAACTGACCGGCGAGGAAGTCTTCGAGCAGAACAGCTGATTCAGGCCTGCGCCAGCAGCCACTCGGCAAACACTTGGGCGGCGGGCGAGGGCAGGGTCTGGCGGTCATGCACCAAGTAGTCGGCCTGGCCGGTGCGGACCTCGAAATCGCACACCTGGCGGATCAGGCCGCTGTTGATACGGTCACGGGCCATGGACTCCCAGCCAAGGCCCACGCCCATGCCTTGCATCACCGCGTCGAACACCAGGTTCACCTGGTTGAAGGTGGGTGCGTCGGCCGGTGCCTGGTAGCGCAGGCCAAAGTGGGCGAACCAGTCATGCCAGTCCAGGCAGTTCCAGGCCGAGGCATCGAGCTGGATCAGCGGCAGCGCCTGCAGCGCCGTCAGGCTGTCGACCTGGCGCAGGTCCCAGTTGTTGCTGGCAATCGGGTAGATCACTTCGTCGAACAGCTTGCTGGCCTGCAGCGAGCGCCAGCGGCCATGCCCGTAGAGAATACCGAAGTCGTAGTCGGCCACCAGGCTCTCGTTGATGTCATTGCTGGCGTGGATGTTCACGGTCAGCCCGGGGTGTTGTTCGTTGAAGCGCAGCAGGCGCGGGAACAGCCAGTATTGCGCCACGGCGTGGGTGCAGATGACGCTGACATGGCGGCTGCCGTGGCCGCTTTTAAGGCGCTGGACGTTGGCCAGCAGCTTGTCCAGCATCGGCTCGACAAAACCATGAAAGTGCTCGCCGGCAGTGGTCAGCGCAATGCCCCGGGCGCGGCGTTCGAACAGCTGCGTGCCGAGCTGGTCTTCGAGCAGGCGAATCTGCTTGGACACTGCGCTCTGGGTCAGGTACAGCTCGCCGGCGGCGCGGGTGAAGCTGCCCGTGCGGGCCACTGCCTCGAAGGCGATCAGGGTATCAAGCGGGGGCAGGTGGCGGCTGTAGCGGCTCATGGTCGATTCCGGGCAACGGGTTGGCTGCACCGGCCCTATCGCCGGCAAGCCAGCTCCCACAGGGACCGCACAATGCTCAGGCCTGCGCGATACCTGTGGGAGCCGGCTTGCCGGCGATAGGGCCAGTATTGCCAGCATCATAATCAGCGCTGAGCCATTCCTCCAGGGAATGCCACCATGCAAATTGATCTTTTGCCCGATACCCCGCGCACAGGTAGCCTGCGCTCATCTTCAAACAGGAGCAGACACGTGAAACGCGGTGTGGTGTACGCCGGCATGGCCGGTGCGTTATGGGGCATGGTGCTGATGGTTCCCGAACTGTTGCCCGAGTTCAACCCGATGCTGCTGAGCAGCGTGCGCTACCTGATGGTGGGCGTGATCTCACTGTTGCTGGCCTTGCCCATGGCCCGCCAGCTGCGCCAGCTGACCGCGAGCGATGCATGGATGCTGCTGCGCCTGGCAGTGATCGGCAACCTGGTGTACTTCGTGTTCCTGGTTGCAGCGATCCAGCGCCTGGGCGTGGCCCCGGCTTCGCTGATCGTCGGCGTGCTGCCGCTGACCATCACCTTGTACGGGCGTAATGACAGTGGCGCAGTGCCTTTGGCGCGGCTGGTCGGCCCGCTGGCGCTGATCCTTGCCGGCATGCTGTGCATCAACCTGGAAACCTTCGCCTTCGCCCCCGGCGACATCGGCGACAAACTGATGGGCCTGCTTTACGCGCTGGCAGCGTTGGCCTGCTGGACCTGGTACGCCGTGCAGAACAGCCGCTACCTGAAGCAGTGCGGGCATTTTGACAGCCACCAATGGTCGGTGCTGTGTGGGGTCATGACAGGCCTGGCCAGCCTGCTGATGGTCGCCGGCCTGGCGGTGTGGCAGCCGCAGCAACTGCAGGTAGAAGCGCCGATGTCGCGCTGGTGGCTGTTCTGGGCGGCCAGCCTGGGCTGCGCGGTGCTCGGTTCGTGGTTGGCCATGGCTTTGTGGAATGCCGCGTCCAAACGCTTGCCGTTGACCTTGAGTGGGCAACTGATTGTGTTCGAGACCCTGTTCGCGCTGTTGTACGCCTTTCTCTGGCGGCAGACCGGGCCAAGCCTGCTGGAAGCGGCGGCGATCGTGCTGGTGGTGGGCGGTGTGCTGTGGTCGATGCGCCAGCACGAAACACCACGCGCGCTTGCCAAACCGGTGCATTCCTGAGAAAAGGGCGGCTTTGTTTTCAAGCGTTGGAGTATGCCTGTGAGCCAAGAACTGCAGATCATTGAACTGGTCGAGGGGGACGGCAAAGCCGCCGTCAAAGGCGCCCTGATCACTACCCAGTACACCGGCTGGCTGGCCGATGGCAGTGAGTTCGATTCGTCCTGGTCGCGCGGCAAGCCGTTCCAGTGCGTGATCGGCAGCGGCCGGGTGATCAAAGGCTGGGACCAGGGCCTGATGGGCATGCGCGTGGGCGGCAAACGCAAGCTGCTGGTACCGGCGCACCTGGGCTATGGCGAGCGCAGTGTGGGGGCGATTCCGCCGAATTCGGACCTGACCTTCGAGATCGAGTTGCTGGAAGTGCTGACGCGGGATGATTGAGCGGCTGCAGTGCAACCGCAGGTTCTTGCACCGTACACAATTGCGCAACACCCATGCCGTAACTTAGGCCTTGCCTAGGGAACGGCATCCACCTCCAGGGAGGAACCAAACGGGTTCAGGGCACTCTGACCCTCACTCGTTGCCAAGGATGGCCTTCACTACTGATAGCGTCCCGCAATTGCCGGGGCGATGTGGCGGGTAACCCGATTTTCTCTGCCACACGAGCCTGCCTTGATGAAGTTGCCAACATTCTTCCGCCGTCACCGTCACCTGCTGCTGAGCCTGGTGCTTACAGCTGTCGCCGTACCGCTGGCGCTGGAGGCTGTCGAAAGCCGCGCGCAACCGGTGGATGGCACCCAGACGCTGGTGTTCCTGCGCCATGCCGAGAAACCGGGCGAGGGCTTGGGCCAGTTAAACTGCCAGGGCCTCAACCGTGCGCTGGACCTGGCCACGCTGCTGCCCGAGCGCTTCGGCAAGGCGGACTTCGTGTTTGCCGCCAACCCTTCGCGGCATGTCGAGGAAGGCAGCATGGACGAAAGCTATAGCTATATCCGCCCGCTGATGACCATTACCCCCAGCGCCATCCGCCTCGGTCTGCCGGTGAACATCGACTACGGCGCCAACGACACCGATGAGCTGGCCGATGAGTTGCTGAGCGACAAATACCGCAACGCGACAGTATACACCGCCTGGTCCCACGGCTACCTGCCGGAACTGATCAATACCGTGGCCGGCAAGGCCCTGGGTGATGACCGGGTGATTACCGAGGACTGGCGTGGCGATGACTTTGACACCCTTTACGTACTGACCCTCACCTGGCATGACGGCAAGGCCACCCTGCTCAGCCGTAACGTGCGCCAGGGTTTGAATGACGGAGCGCATAGCTGCCCGACATGAGGGTTTTAGTGCTTGGCTATGGCAGTGCAGCGGTTGGCCCGGGTGATGTGTTGGCCTGTGCCGGCCTCTTCGCGGGCACGCCCGCTCCCACAGGGACCCCACAGCCTTAAGGCTTGTGGTTAGCCGGTGGGAGCGGGCGTGCCCGCGAAGAGGCCGGTACTGGCAACTAAAGGACTAGCGGCCGAACCGCATCGGCCAACCCACCACCTTCTTCACCCGCGGCGTGGCATAGGTGCGCACCTTGGAGGTACTCAACCCCATGCGCACCAGCGACTCGGCAATGGTCACCGCCGCACTCACCCCATCCACCACCGGCACCCCCGTGCGCTGGCGAATCTGCTCGTCCAGCCCGGCCATGCCGCCGCAACCCAGGCAGATCACCTCGGCCTTGTCGTCACGCACGGCGCGTTCGGCCTGCTCGACAATCGCTTCCACGGCCCGCTGCGGGTCGGCTTCCAGTTCCAGTACCGCCAGCCCGCTGGCCCGCACGGAGGCGCAGCGGTCATACAGGCCCGACAGTTTCAGGCGGTCTTCGATCAGCGGCACGGTACGGTCCAGGGTGGTCACCACCGAGTAGGCATGGCCCAGGTACATGGCCGTGCTGGCGGCGGCATCGGTAATGTCCACCACCGGCACGTTGAGCAGTTCCTGCAGACCTTCGCGGCCATGTTCGCCGTAACCGGCCTGGATCACGGCGTCGTACGGGCCATCGTAGGCCAGCACGCGGTCCATCACCGCGATGGCGGCTAGGTAGCTTTCGAAATTGCCTTCCACCGACTCGGCGCCAAACCATGGGGTAAGGCCGATGATTTCAGTGCCGGGCGCGGCGACCGCACGGGCCTGCTCGGCAATGGCGTCGGTGATGGCTTCGGTGGTGTTGACGTTGGCGATCAGAATACGCATGGGCAGTCCTCCCTGATTAATGGCAGCTGTGGTCGACGGCAATGCACTCGCCGCTGACGTCGTGGTATTGGCGGTTGCGTGGTGCGATCAGCAGGTAGATGGCGGCGGCGATGCCGGCACCGATCAGCCAGGAGAACGGTGCGATGCCATGGAAGTTCGGCACCAGGGCCAGGACAATGGCTAGCAGTGCGGCGGGTACGAAGGCGGCCACGGCGCGCAGGTTGATGCCCTTGCTGTAGTGGTAGGCGCCGGTCGGGTGTTCGGTGTACAGCTCCGGCACGTTGATGCAGCCTTTGCGCAGCAACCAGTAGTCGGACATGATCACCCCGTACAGCGGGCCTAGCAGGGCGCCCAGGCCAGAGAGGAAATACACGATCACCAGCGGGCTGTTGTACAGGTTCCACGGCAGGATCAGCACGGCGACGGTGGCGCTGATCAACCCGGCGCGGCGGAAGTTGAGGTGGCGCGGGGCGAGGTTGCTGAGCACGAACGCCGGGGCGACGAAGTTGGCCATGATGTTCACCGCCACGGTGACGATCAGGAAGGCGAGGCAGCCGAGTACCAGGAACATTGTGCTGGGAATAGCGGCGACGATCTGCGTCGGGCTGTCGATGATCTGGCCATTGATCTGGAACTGCGCGCCGCACAGCACCACGGTGATCACCGCGAACACCAGGATGTTCACCGGCAGGCCCCAGAAGTTGCCTACGCGTATGGTCTTGCGGCACGGCGAGGAGCGGGCAAAGTCACAGAAGTTGAGCACCAGGGTGCCGTAGATCGCCAGCCACAGGGCACCGCCAGCAAAGATGTTGCGCCACATCTCATAACCGCTCAGCGGCTCGGCCACCGACCAGGCGATGCGCGCGTCGGCCCTGAAGTACATGAACACGGCCAGCGCAGCCACGGTCAGCAGGATGACCGGGCCGGCAAAGCCTTCGTAGCGGCGCACCATCTCCATGCCGTAGGCAAGGATCACCAGCTGCACCAGCCAGATCGCCACGAAACACACCCAGCCCAGGCTCGACAGCCCGAGGATGCTGTCGTGGTCGTAGCTGGCCAGTTGCGGCCACACGGCGGTGAGCAGCACACGCAGCACCACCGAGGCCAGGTAGGTCTGGATACCGAACCAGGCAATGGCGATGACCGCGCGGATCAGCGCCGGAATCTGCGCGCCGTGGATGCCGAAGGCGATGCGGCTGATGACCGGGAACGGTACCCCTGTTTTCTGCCCCATGTAGCCGGACAGGTTCATGAAGAAGTACACCAGCGCCGCGCCGATCGCCAGCGACAGCAGGATTTGCCAGCCACCCAGGCCGAGGGCGAATAAGCCCATGGCGAACGAATAGTTGGCGATATTGTGCACATCGTTTGTCCACAACGCGAAGATGCTGTAGCCACCCCAGCGGCGGCCTTCGGTGCGCGTCGGGGCGAGGTCGCGGTTATGCAGGCGTGGGCTCAGCGCCAGTTCCGGCTGGCTGCCGGCAAGTGTGGAAGCGGGGTGGGTGCTGGCGACGGATTGTTCAGGGGCAAGGTCGAGGCTGCTACTCATTCCGGCGGCTCCTGATGCACAGTGACTGCGATGAGCGGGCATGCGCACGGGCTCGCCATCTCGTCGGTGCAGCGTTGGCATCACAGGGTTCTGGGCGCGGCGGCCAACATTGGGTCGGCGTCGCGGGTTCTTGTGTATTTATGTTTTGTTTGAGTTGTATACAAAACACGAACACACAAAAGCCATTTTTGTGCCAAGGAAAAGTCAACTTTAGACGGGGAAGTTTTTGGTATTTGTCTTGTTGAAAGATAAGTTTATGAAATTATGGAGCTATAAGTTGACCAGATGAGCAGGTTTAATTTTCAAGACCGCAACTTAGTTGATCGAATGGTCAAAATTTGTTGTGAGGTGGGTGTAACGTATTGGGGCGTTACCTTGAAAAAGTGCACACAAAAATGGCACTTAAGGTGACATTCCTGTGTACAAAAAACAGTCAACTTTTTCTGCGCCGGCCCTTTCGCGGGCACGCCCGCTCCCACAATGAGTTCCAGCAATCTCGAAACCTTTGGGAGCAGGCATGCCCGCGAGAGGGCCGCACAGGAAAAAATCAATCCATCGGCGGCAACCGCCGCTTCACCGGGCTCTTCTTGATGATTGCGGTGTTGGTCTCGGCCAGCACATTGATGCGGTCGAGCAGGGTGTCCAGTTGCTCCATCGAGCGCACATGCAGCCGGGCGATGAAGCAATCCTCGCCAGTAACCTTGTCGCACTCGGTGAACTCGGGGATGGCAATGATTTGCCGCTCCACTTCCTGTAACTGCCCCGGCAGCGGGCGAATGCGCACGATGGCCTGCAACTGGTAACCAAAGGCGCGCGGGTCGACCTCCACGGTGTAACCGCGCAGCACGCCGCGTTCCTCCAGCCGGCGCAGGCGCTCGCTGACGCTGGGCGCGGACAGCCCGCTGACCTGCGCCAAGGCCTTGAGCGAGCGGCGCGAGTCCTCCATCAGTGCATTGATCAGTAATTGGTCGATGGCATCGGTCATGTTTTTCTCGTCAGGTAATTCTGGTGATTTGCCTTGATAGTAAAGGCAAGACCGCAAACCGGCCTTCGTTATCCGCTGGATGGCCCACCGCTAACCTTTGCATACTGTTGCCATCGTCAACGGGAGGTATGAGATGGACAGTTCATTGCGCCGTGGCTCGCTGGAAATGGTCGCTGCCATGCTGATTTCCGGGACCATCGGCTGGTTCGTGCTGGTGTCTGGCCAGCCGGTGCTTGAGGTGGTGTTCTGGCGCTGCGTGTTCGGCGCCGTGACCCTGTTGGTGATCTGCGCCGCGTTCGGCTTTTTGCGGCCGGGGGTGATCAGCCGCACGGCGGTCCTGTTGGCGATTGCCAGTGGTGTGGCCATTGTCGGCAACTGGGTGCTGTTGTTTGCTTCGTATTCACGGGCGTCGATCGCCATCGGCACGGCGGTGTACAACGTGCAGCCGTTCATGCTGGTGGGGCTGGCGGCGCTGTTTCTGGGCGAGAAGATCACGTTGGCCAAGGTCACCTGGCTGAGTGTGGCGTTTCTCGGCATGCTGGCCATCGTGAGTGCACATGGTGCAGGGCAGGGGACTGGTGAAGACTATCTGCTGGGCATTGCGCTGGCACTGGGCGCGGCGTTCTTGTATGCGATTGCGGCATTGATCATCAAGCGGCTGAAAGGCACACCCCCGCATTTGATAGCGCTGATCCAGGTCATGACCGGGGTGCTACTACTGGCGCCGTGGGTCAAGCTTGGTGGATTGCCGGGTGAGGTGCCAGCATTGGCCAGCCTGGTGACCCTGGGCATTGTCCATACCGGTGTGATGTACGTGCTGCTGTACAGCGCCATCCAGCGCTTGCCCACAGCGTTCACCGGTGCGTTGTCATTCATCTACCCGGTTGCGGCGATTCTGGTGGATTGGGTGGCGTTCGGACACCGGTTGGCCCCGCTGCAGTGGCTGGGAGTAGGGTTGATCCTGCTGGCTGCGGCGGGTATGCAGCAGGGGTGGTGGTTCCGACCTACGCGATTTGCAGTCAAGCATTGAGCTGACCTTGCTGGCCTCTTCGCGGGTTTACCCGCGAAGAGGCCAGCAAGGTAGAATGCCGCTCTTTGCCAGCTTGCGACCCACCATGACTTCGCCAATCCACACCCTCGAGCAACACCTGCTCGCCGCCCTCGACCCTGCCCCGCAGGAAACCCGCCGCCTGTTCCACGGCCGTGGCCGCTGCTGGGCGGGCCTGGAGCAAGTCACCGTCGACTGGCTGCAAGGTGTGTTATCGGTCGCATTGTTCCGCGAGATGCCTGAAGGCCAAATGGCCGAGCTGGAGGCCATGCTGCGTGCCGTTGCCGAGCGCCCGCAATGGTCCGGCCAGGCCATCCTCATACAGCACCGCTACCTGCCCGACAGCCCCGGCCAGTGGCTGATGGGCGAGCCGTGCCAGCAGCGCGAGGTGATAGAGGACGGCCTTACCTACCTGTTGGACCTGGGCGTGCGACAGAACAACGGCCTGTTCCTTGATATGCGCTACGGCCGGCGCTGGGTGCGTGAGCAGGCGGCGGGCAAGCGCGTGCTGAACCTGTTCGCCTACACCTGTGGCTTTTCGGTGGCAGCAATTGCCGGCGGTGCCGAGCAGGTGGTGAACCTCGACATGGCCAAGTCGGCGTTGTCGCGGGGCCGGGACAACCATCGCTTGAATGACCACGATGCGTCGCGGGTGGCGTATCTGGGGCATGAGTTGTTCAAGTCATGGGGCAAGGTGCGCAAGTACGGGCCTTACGACCTGATCATCATCGACCCGCCTACCTTCCAGCGTGGCAGCTTTGTGTTGACCCAGGATTACGCGAAGATCCTGCGGCGACTGCCGGAGTTGCTGAATGCGGGGGGAACGGTCCTGGCGTGTGTCAACGACCCGGGTATCGGGCCGGAATTCCTGATCGATGGGATGGCCGAGCAGGCGCCTTCTTTGGCGTTTGTCGAGCGGCTGGAGAACCCACCGGAATTTCCCGATGTGGACCCGGCGGGGGGGCTGAAGGCGTTGGTGTTCCGCCAGGCTTGATGTCGCCTGGTCCGGCCCCCTCGCGGGCCTGCCTAAATCAATTACTGGCCGGTATAGATCTGGTCAAATACCCCACCATCATTGAAGTGGGTCTTCTGCACGGTGCGCCAGTCACCAAAGGTTTTCTCCACCGACAGGAAGTCCACCTTCGGGAACCGGTCGGTGTACTTCGCCAGCACCGTCGCATCGCGTGGACGCAGGTAGTTCTGTGCGGCAATTTCCTGGGCCGCTGACGACCAAAGGTACTTCAGGTATTCCTCGGCCACGGCCTGGGTGCCTTTCCTGGCCACCACCTTGTCGACCACGCTAACCGGTGGTTCGGCTTCGGCCGACACGCTCGGGTAAACCACTTCGAACTGGTCGCGGCCGAACTCGCGGGCGATCATTTCGGCTTCGTTCTCGAAGGTTACCAGCACATCACCAATCTGGTTGGTCATGAAGGTGGTGGTGGCAGCACGGCCACCGGTATCCAGCACCGGGGCCTGTTTGAACAGCTTGCCGACGAAGTCACGGGCCTTGGCCTCGTCACCGCCCTGCTTGAGTACATAACCCCATGCCGACAGGTAGGTGTAACGGCCGTTACCCGAAGTCTTCGGGTTGGGCACGATCACCTGCACACCGTCCTTGAGCAGGTCGGGCCAATCTTTCAGGGCTTTCGGGTTGCCCTTGCGCACGATGAACACGGTGGCCGAGGTGAACGGCGCGCTGTTGTTCGGCAGGCGGCTCACCCAGTTGTCCGGCACCAGCTTGCCGTTGTCGGCCAGGGCGTTGATGTCGGTGGCCATGTTCATGGTAATGACGTCGGCCGGCAGCCCGTCGATCACTGCCCGTGCCTGCTTGCTCGAGCCGCCGAAGGACATTTGCACGTTGACCTTCTCTTTGTGCTCGGCTTCCCAGTGTTTCTGGAAGGCCGGGTTGTAGTCCTTGTAGAAGTCGCGCATCACGTCGTAGGAAACGTTGAGCAGGGTCGGGGCGGCCTGGGCGATGTTGCCCAAGGCCAGGCCTGCGGCGAGCAGCGAGGCGGTGAAGAGTCTTTTCACGTTGCTTCCTTGTACTTGGCGGTAATCGAGGCAGATTGCCAGCGACTATAGCGGTTGGATTTGTGCGGGTTAAAGAACAAAAAATGCTTTGGTTATGCTTCTGCTTCTGCCTGTGCCGGCCTCTTCGCGGGTAAACCCGCTCCTACGGGACCGCGCACGGCCCGGGCCTGTTGTAGGAGCGGGTTCACCCGCGAAGAGGCCGGCGCAGGCGCTGTCACGCTTTGGGGAATAACCCATTCCCGCACCGCGAGCAGAACGCCGCGCTTTGTTCATGGGTCTTTTTCTTGCAGACCGGGCAATCATGCTGCAGCTGCTCACCCCGCATGGCGTTGGCCAGCTCTGCAGTAAAGATCCCGGTCGGCACGGCAATGATCGAATAACCGATGATCATCACCATCGACGAAATCACCTGACCCAAGGGCGTCTTCGGCACGATGTCGCCAAAGCCCACGGTGGTCAGGGTGACGATCGCCCAGTAGATGCCCTTGGGAATGCTGGTGAAACCGTGCTCCGGCCCTTCGATCACATACATCAGCGTGCCGAAGACCGTGACCAAGGTCGATACCGTGACCAGAAACACGATGATCTTCTGCTTGCTACCGCGCAGCGCGTCGATCAGGTAATGGGCCTGCTTGAGGTAGGGGCTGAGCTTGAGCACGCGGAAGATCCGCAGCATGCGGATGACGCGGACGATCAGCAGGTATTGGGCGTCGCTGTAATAAAGCGCGATGATCCCCGGCACGATCGCCAGTAAATCGACCAGCCCATAGAAACTGAAGGCATAGCGCAGCGGCTTGGGCGAGCAGTACAGGCGGGTGAGGTACTCGGCCAGGAAGATCGCGGTAAAGCCCCATTCGATACCGGCCAGCAGGCCGGCGTAGCCCTGGTGCACCTCGTCGATGCTGTCGAGGATCACCGTGACCAGGCTGGCCAGGATGATCAGTAGGAGGATCTTGTCGAAGCGCCTTCCAGCCACGGTGTCGGTCTGGAAGACCATGATGTAGAGGCGTTCCCTTAGGGATTGCGATACAGGCATGTTTATTGGCTCGTAGTACTGAAGTGGGAAGCCTAGAAGGATTGATTGCCCATCTGCAATTGGTTACCTGCGAATGCAACTGATATTTCTGTCAGTTTCCCGACCTTGTGCTTTGGGGAGAGCATGGGGGGGGCAGAGGTGGCAACTGGAGCGGTCATGATCTCTTTGAAAATAAAACCCAATCAGGCTAACGCCTATTCGCCATTTGGCTACCTGGCAGGTTCGTCACCTTTGAACATATTGGCTTACGCAGGCCAAGTGTTCGATCAATATCTTTCAGGCTATCTGCTGGGACAGGGTTATCGGTGTTACGCGCCATCGCTGATGCGCTTCACGAGTCCCGACAGCATCAGTCCATTTGGTGAGGGGGGTATCAATGCGTATTCCTACTGCACTGGTGACCCTGTGAACAAAGTCGACCCATCAGGGCAGATGGGACAGAGGACGGGCTTGACGGGACATCTTTCGCGGTTCGGCTTGACTAAGAGGGATTTGAAAGCCCATTTGAAGCCGCTTGCCAAAGCAGAATACAAAGGCAAGTCTTTGCAGGTTATCAAGGTTCACAGTGAAACTTTTACAACTTTCGAATTCACCGGTAACTCACCGAGAATCGATGCACAGGTCGTGGCTCAGTCGCCACTTGCCGAGCTATCGGGTGTTTACTTCAAAAAGGACGATACTCATATCCCTGCAACGTCCAGAGCCAGGGGGGGGCACTTACTGTTAAAAGGTTTCGAGAGGGTCGAGATTGTGCCACCCACCCATGCTTTCATCAACCCAGCCAGGCGGGGGGCAGTTTCAACTGCAGGAGAGAGGGCAGTGCCAAATGATTATGTCGAAGACATACGGCGTTGATACTGCTCTGCAATGTGCGCACATGTGTGCATCAGCCAGCATGCGGCGACAAAAGGCGCGGTCAGGCCGGCTACAGGCAGCAGCATGAACAGCGGTTGCAGCAGCAAGGCCAGAGCGATGGCCAGCAACGTCACCCAGGGTTTTTCGCCTTGCCTGCTGAAGGCCAGCGCCGCCAGCGCGGCGTTGAAGCCAGCCAGGCCCATCCACGCTGCTTGCGTCTGGTCTGTGAGCAGCGCCATGCCGCCCCCGATGGCCGAGCCAATTACCGCCCACATCGCCGCATAGGGTAGGGCGATGAACATGCCGACGATGATCAGCAACCCGGCCAACGGCTGGTCGAGCAGGAAGATCTGCCCTATGCCGCGGGCCAGGGCGTACACCGGTTCGGCTTCGACGAAACCGGTCATCGAGGGTTCGGCGAGCAACAGCGTGCCCCAGCCCAACAGCACGAACGGTGCGGTATAGGCAACCAGCAGCTTGCCACCGCGCTTGCGCCACTGGTGGGTGATGATGCTGGACAGGCCGCCGGCGGCGATGACCAGTGGCGGCAGGATGGCCGACCAGGGCAGCACGGCGCTGATCAGGATGCCGATCAGGACGCCGTTGTAGCAGTACAGCCCGGCCTGGCGGTCGGCACGGTCGTAGCCGCGGCGCTGGGCTGTGAGCAGGCCGGCGAGGGCGCCGAGCAGGGCGCCGCCGACCAGGTCGGGCGCAGTCAGCAGGATGGCCAGCAGGCAGCACAGGCCGCACAGGGGGTTGCGCAGCAGCAGCACCTGGCTGAAGCCGTTGAGTAACGCCGTGGCCCAGTCAGGGCACGGGTTGGCGAAATGTTTGCTGTACATGGGGCAGTCAGTGAGGTGGATGGGGAGCGGTGGGCCTCTTTGGGCCTCGTTTTTCCGCGATTCTTTGCTTCACCACCGACCCTGTGGGAGCGGGCGTGCCCGCGAAAGGGCCAGCAGGGTCAACGAAGTTGCCTGGACTGACGCATTCGCGGGCACGCCCGCTCCCACAGGGGCTATGCAGTGGCTTAGATCAGTGTTTCGATCCGCAGCGTGTTGGTCGACCCTGGCTTGCCGAACGGCACCCCGGCAGTGATCAGCAGTGTGTCGCCCCGGCTGGCCATGCCTTGTGCCTGGGCAATTTCCAGGGCCGTGGAGACTACCTCATCCACCTGGCGCAGGCGGTCATTGACCACCGAGTGCACACCCCAGGCCACGCTCAGGCGCCGCGCGGTGTTCAGGTTGGGCGTAAGGTTCAGGATCGGTGCCCGTGGCCGTTCACGCGAAGCGCGCAGGGTGGAGGCGCCCGACTCGCTGTAGTTGACCAGCACCGCCACCGGGAGGATGCCGCTGATACGGCGGATCGCGCAGCTGATGGCGTCCGACACGGTGGCTTCGGCCTTGGGCCGGCCGACGTCGAGCTGCGCCTGGTAGTCCGGGCCGTTCTCGACCTGGCGGATGATCTTGCTCATCATCTGCACAGCCTCCAGCGGGTAATCCCCCGAGGCGGTTTCGGCCGACAGCATCACCGCGTCGGCACCCTCGGCCACGGCGTTGGCCACGTCGGTGACTTCGGCACGGGTCGGTGCCGGCGAGAAACGCATCGATTCGAGCATCTGCGTGGCCACCACCACCGGCTTGCCCAGCTGGCGACAGGTGCCAATGATGCGCTTCTGAATCTGCGGCACGCTTTCGGCCGGCACTTCCACGCCCAGGTCCCCGCGGGCCACCATGATGGCGTCGGCCAGTTCGGCGATGGCTTGCAGGTGCTCGACTGCCGACGGTTTTTCGATTTTGGCCATCAGGTAGGCGCGGCCGCCAATCAGCTGGCGCGCTTCAACGATGTCCTCAGGGCGCTGCACGAACGACAGGGCGACCCAGTCCACGCCCAGCTCCAGGCCAAAGGCCAGGTCGCGGCGGTCTTTTTCGGTGAGCGGCGAGAGGTCGAGCACCGCTTGCGGTACGTTGACGCCCTTGCGGTCCGACAGCTCGCCACCGTTCAGCACTTCGGTGTCGATTGCGTCGCTGTGCTTGGCGGTTACCCGCAGGCGCAGCTTGCCGTCGTCCAGCAGCAGGTCCATTCCTGGCTCCAGGGCGGCGATGATCTCGGGGTGCGGTAGGTTGACCCGGCGGTTATCGCCCGGGGTGTTGTCCAGGTCCAGGCGCAGGGCCTGGCCGCGTTGCAGCTGGACCTTGCCTTCGGCAAAGCGGCCGACCCGTAGCTTGGGCCCTTGCAGGTCCATGAGAATACCCAGGGGGTAGTTCAACTGCTGCTCGACTTCGCGGATCCACTGGTAGCGCAGGGCGTGGTCGGCGTGTTCGCCGTGGCTGAAATTGAGGCGGAAGATGTTCACCCCCGCTTCGACCAGTTGGCGGATGTCGTCGATGCCTTCGATCGCCGGGCCGAGGGTGGCGAGGATCTTCACTTTTTTATCAGGCGTCATGATTGGGCAGTCTCGAGGATCAGGATGGCGCGGAAGTCGTTGACGTTGGTGCGGGTCGGCTCGGTGACGATCAGCGCGTCCAGCGCGGCGAAGTAGCCATAGCCGTTGTTGTTGTCCAGCTCATCACTGGCCGACAGGCCCAGGGCTTGGGCGCTGGCGTAGCTGCCTGGGGTCATCAGCGCGCCGGCATTCTCTTCCGAACCGTCGATACCGTCGGTGTCCCCGGCCAAGGCGTACACGCCCGGCAGCCCTTTCAGGCTTTCGGTGAGGCTGAGCAGGAACTCGGCATTGCGCCCGCCACGGCCATTGCCGCGCACGGTCACGGTGGTTTCGCCACCGGACAGGATCACGCAGGGCGCCTTCAGCGGCTGGCCGTGCAGCACGATCTGCCGGGCGATGCCGGCATGCACCTTGGCCACTTCGCGCGATTCGCCTTCCAGGTCGCCGAGGATCAGCGGGCTGAAGCCTGCCTGGCGAGCTTTGACTGCGGCGGCTTCCAGCGACTGCTGGGGCTTGGCAATCAGCTGGAAGTGGCTGCGGGCCAGGGCCGGGTCGTCGGCCTTGACGGTTTCCGAGGCCGGGTTGTTGAGCCAGTCGATCACCGCTTTTGGCGCTTCGATGTTGTAGCGCTTGAGAATGGCCAGGGCATCGGCCGAGGTGCTCGGGTCGGCCACGGTGGGGCCGGAAGCGATTACCGTGGCGAGGTCGCCGGGTACATCGGAGATGGCATAGGTGTAGACCGTGGCCGGCCAGCAAGCCTTGGCCAGGCGGCCGCCCTTGATCGCCGAGAGGTGCTTGCGCACGCAGTTCATCTCGCCGATGGTGGCGCCGGATTTCAGCAGTGCCTTGTTGATCTGCTGCTTGTCGGCCAGGGTCAGGCCCTCGGCGGGCAGGGCCAGCAGGGCAGAGCCACCGCCGGAGAGCAGGAATACGACGCGGTCTTCTTCATTGAGGTTGCTGACCAGTTCCAGCACGCGCTTGGCCACAGCCAGGCCGGCGGCGTCGGGGACCGGGTGGGCGGCTTCGACCACCTCGATCTTCTGGCAGTTGGCGCCGTGGCCGTAACGGGTGACGACCAGGCCGGAAACTTCGCCCTGCCAGCTTTTCTCGACCACTTCGGCCATGGCGGCTGCGGCCTTGCCGGCGCCGATGACGATGACCCGGCCGCTACGGTCGGCGGGCAGGTAGGGTTCGAGAACTTGACGGGGGTGGGCGGCGGCGATGGCTGTGTCGAACAGGTCGCGGAGAATTTTTTGCGGATCGACCGACATGGCAGGCTCCCAATTATTGTTGTTCTGCACAATCAAAAACGCCCCTGGAATCGCCTCCGTGCAGGCTGAACCAGGGGCGGTCTCCACAGCTGCGAGCTGCGAGCTGCAAGCTGCAAGCTACAAGCTACAAGCTACAAGCAAAAGCAGATCTGCTCTCGCTTGTCGCTTGTCGCTTGTCGCTTGTCGCTTGTCGCTTGCCACTTGAGGCTCACAGCTTGAAGCTTATCTCTCGTCGCGGATCGAGAAGTTGGCCATGTGTTCCAGGCCTTTGATCAGCGCCGAGTGGTCCCAGTTGCCGCCACCCAGGGCCTGGCAGGTGTTGAACACTTGCTGGGCATTGGAGGTGTTGGGCAGGTTGATGCCCAGCTCCTTGGCGCCTTGCAGGGCCAGGTTCAGGTCTTTCTGGTGCAGGTTGATGCGGAAGCCCGGGTCGAAGGTGCCCTTGATCATGCGCTCGGCATGCACCTCGAGGATTTTCGACGAGGCAAAGCCACCCATCAGTGCTTCGCGCACCTTGGCCGGGTCGGCGCCGTTCTTGGCGGCGAACAGCAGCGCTTCGCTGACAGCCTGGATATTCAGGGCGACGATGATCTGGTTGGCCACCTTGGCGGTCTGGCCGTCACCGTTGCCACCCACACGGGTGATGTTCTTGCCCATGGCCTGGAACAGTGGCAGGGCGCGCTCGAAAGCGTTCGGGCAGCCGCCAACCATGATGCTCAGGGTCGCGGCCTTGGCACCTACTTCGCCACCAGACACCGGGGCGTCCAGGTAGGCGGCGCCGGTGGCCTTGATTTTTTCGGCAAAGGCTTTGGTGGCGGTAGGGGAGATCGAGCTCATGTCGATCACCACCTTGTTCGGGCCCACGCCTTCGGCCACGCCGTTGTCACCGAACAGCACGCTTTCCACTTGTGGGGTGTCCGGCACCATGACGATGATGAACTCGGCTTCCTGGGCCACTTCTTTCGGGTTGGCCAGGGCCACTGCACCGGCGGCGATCAGGTCGGCTGGCGCGGCGTCGTGGTGGGTGGAAACGAAAATGCTGTGCCCTGCTTTTTGCAGGTTCTGGGCCATGGGCTTGCCCATGATGCCGGTGCCGATGAAACCGATTTTAGCCATGAGAATATGCCTCTTTGTATTTGTGGTGTCTCAAGCTGTGGGAGCGGGCATGCCCGCGAAACAGGCGACTCGGTGGATGGCACCGGCTATGCCGGTGTTCGCGGGCATGCCCGCTCCCACAGGGTTTCGTGTTTCACAGGGCGCTAGCGTTCAGCCGTTCAGATTGCGTTATGGGTCTTCAGCCAGCCCAGGCCTGCTTCGGTGGTGGTCAGCGGCTTGTATTCCGCGCCCACCCAGCCCTGGTAGCCGATGCGGTCCAGGTGTTCGAACAGGAAGCGGTAGTTGATCTCCCCGGTGCCTGGCTCGTTGCGGCCGGGGTTGTCGGCCAACTGGATGTGGTTGATCAACTTCAGGTTGGCTTCCATGGTCCGGGCCAGGTCACCTTCCATGATCTGCATGTGGTAGATGTCGTACTGCAGGAACAGGTTGTCGCTGCCCACCTCGGCCTGGATTTCCAAGGCCTGCTGGGTGGTATTGAGGTAGAAACCCGGGATATCGCGGGTGTTGATCATTTCCATGACCAGGCGGATGCCGGCGGCCTGGAGTTTGTCGGCGGCATACTTGAGGTTGGCGACGAAGGTCTTGCGTACGTCGGCACACTGCAGGCCTTGTGGGCGAATGCCGGCCAGGGCGTTGACCTGGGTATTGCCCAGCACCTTGGCGTATTCGATGGCCTTGTCGACCCCCGCGCGGAATTCTTCGACGCGGTCGGGGTGGCAGGTGATCCCGCGCTCGCCTTTGGCCCAGTCACCGGCTGGCAGGTTGAACAGCACCTGGGTCAGGCCGTTGGCGTCCAGTTGCTGCTTGATTTCAGCCGCGCTGTAGTCGTACGGGAAGAGGTATTCGACGCCGCTGAAGCCAGCATCGGCGGCAGCCTTGAAGCGGGCCAGGAAGTCCTGTTCGGTGAACAGCATGGACAGGTTGGCAGCGAAGCGAGGCATAGTTGTCTCCTTGCGTTGAAGGCCCCCAGGGCATGCCTGGGGGCGTCAGGCGATCAGTCCAGCATCGAGATGGCGGTTGGCGCGTCGTTGCCGACCAGCGCCAGGTCTTCAAATTCGTTGACCGCGTTGATCTCGGTGCCCATGGAAATGTTGGTGACGCGCTCGAGAATCACCTCGACCACCACCGGTACGCGGAACTCTTCGGCCATCTTCTGCGCCTTGATCAGGGCAGGGGCGATCTCGGCCGGTTCGAACACGCGCAGGGCCTTGCAGCCCAGGCCTTCGACCACGGCCACGTGGTCAACGCCGTAGGTGGCAGCGTCGGTCGAGTTGATGTTCTCGAACGCCAGTTGTACACAGTAATCCATGTCGAAGCCACGCTGCGCCTGGCGGATCAGGCCCAGGTAGGCGTTGTTCACCAGCACATGAACGTACGGCAGGTTGAACTGTGCGCCCACCGCCAGCTCTTCGATCATGAACTGGAAGTCGTAGTCACCCGACAGCGCCACGACCTTGCGCTGCGGATCGGCCTTGACCACGCCCAGTGCCGCAGGGATGGTCCAGCCCAGCGGGCCGGCCTGGCCGCAGTTGATCCAGTGGCGTGGCTTGTACACGTGCAGGAACTGCGCGCCCGCAATCTGCGACAGGCCAATGGTGCTGACGTAGCAGGTGTCCTTGCCGAACACCTGGTTCATTTCTTCGTACACGCGCTGCGGCTTGACCGGCACATTGTCGAAGTGGGTCTTGCGCTGCAGGCTGGCCTTGCGCTGCTGGCAGTCTTCCAGCCAGGCCTTGCGGCATTTCAGCTTGCCAGCGGCTTGCCATTCGCGGGCGACTTCCAGGAGTACGTCCAGCGCCTTGCCAGCGTCGGAAACGATCCCCAGGTCCGGGGTGAACACGCGGCCGATCTGGGTCGGTTCGATGTCCACGTGGACGAATTTGCGGCCCTCGGTGTAGACGTCCACGGAGCCGGTGTGGCGGTTGGCCCAGCGGTTACCGATACCGAACACCAGGTCCGACTTGAGCAGGGTGGCGTTGCCGTAGCGGTGCGACGTCTGCAGGCCGACCATGCCGACCATCTGCGCGTGGTCGTCCGGGATGGTGCCCCAGCCCATCAGGGTCGGGATTACCGGTACGCCGGTCAGTTCAGCGAACGCCACCAGCTTGTCGCTGGCGTCGGCGTTGATGATGCCGCCGCCGGCGACCAGCAGCGGGCGCTCGGCGTCATTGAGCATGGCCAGGGCTTTTTCGGCCTGCACGCGGGTGGCGGCAGGCTTGTTGATGGCCAGCGGCTCGTAGGCGTCGATGTCGAATTCGATTTCGGCCATCTGCACGTCGAACGGCAGGTCGATCAGCACCGGGCCTGGGCGGCCGGTGCGCATTTCGTAGAAGGCTTTCTGGAAGGCGTAAGGCACCTGGCCTGGCTCCAGTACCGTGGTCGCCCACTTGGTCACCGGCTTGACGATGCTGGTGATATCGACAGCCTGGAAGTCTTCCTTGTGCAGGCGCGCACGCGGGGCCTGGCCGGTGATGCAGAGAATAGGAATGGAGTCGGCCGAGGCACTGTACAAGCCGGTGACCATGTCGGTGCCGGCAGGGCCGGAGGTGCCGATGCACACACCGATGTTGCCCGGGTTGGCGCGGGTGTAGCCCTCGGCCATGTGCGAGGCACCTTCGACGTGGCGAGCGAGGACGTGATCGATGCCACCGACTTTCTTCAGGGCCGAGTACAGCGGATTGATGGCAGCCCCCGGGATGCCGAACGCGGTATCTACACCTTCACGGCGCATGACCAGAACGGCTGCATCGATTGCTCTCATTTTGCTCATGGTTTGTGCCTCATTGATTTTGTAATTGTATACAACTTGCTTTTCGATAGAGTGTATTCACGCCTAGCGCTGTAGGTCAATGGGTTTTCATCGGTTGACTTGGCTTTCCTCAGAGCGCCCATGAAAACGGGAGTTTGCGTGATCGCATACGATCGTTTCAAAATATTGTATACAAAAATAATCTTCGTTGTGTTCTATTTGTTCATCGGTTTTCAACTGCCCTCAGGGCTTCTCACAACAAGAAGAGGACCTTTTCATGAACGATTTGAACCTGAAAGTCGCCGTTGGGCTGGTAAACGCCGCGCTGGCGGCGGGCCGCAAGATCAACGCCGCGCCGCTGACCGTGGCGGTGCTGGATGCTGGCGGCCACCTGCTGGCGCTGCAGCGCGAAGATGGCGCCAGCCTGATCCGCCCGGAAGTGGCCACCGGCAAAGCCTGGGGTGCGATAGCCCTGGGCAAGGGCTCGCGCTTGCTGGCGCTGGATGCGCAGCAGCGGCCGGCGTTTTTTGCCGCGCTGAATGGAATGGGTGAACGGCCGGTAGTGCCGGCGCCGGGGGGCGTGCTGATTCGTGATCAGGACGGCAAGGTACTGGGTGCTGTCGGGATCAGCGGCGATACGTCGGATATCGACGAACAGTGCGCGATCAGTGCGATCGAGGAGGTGGGGTTGCTGGCGGATGCCGGAGTAGCGGCGTAAAGCTCAAGATAGCCGGGGCCGCGTTGCGGCCCTTTCGCGACACAAGGCCGCTCCTACGGGGAATCGCGTAACCCTGTAGGAGCGGCCTTGTGTCGCGAAAGGGCTGCAAAGCAGCCCCACTGGCCCTGTCAGGCCAGCTCGGGCTCACAGCCCTTGAGCACCATGCGGATGATGGTCTCGGCTGCTGCGTCATAGTCGCTGTCGGCCAGCTTGGCCTTGCCGGTCACCGCAGAAATCTGCCAGTCGAAATCGGCATAGGTCTGGGTGGCCGCCCAGATGCTGAACATCAGGTGGTGCGCGTCTACATGGGCGATCTGCCCGTTGTCGATCCAGCGCTGGATGCACTCGATGTTGTGCCGGGCCTGCTCGTTCAACTGCGCCACCTGGTTCGGTGACAGGTGCGGAGCGCCGTGCATGATCTCGCTGGCAAATACCTTGGAAGCATGGGGCAAGTCGCGGGAAATGCGGATTTTCGAGCGAATGTAGGCGCTCAGCACTTCTTTCGGGTCACCATCGGCATTGAACGGCGTGGACGCCTGCATGATCGGCGCGATGATGCTTTCCAGCACCTCACGGTACAGGTTGTCCTTGGACTTGAAATAGTAATACACGTTCGGCTTGGGCAAGCCGGCCTTGGCCGCAATATCGCTGGTCTTGGTGGCCGCGAAGCCCTTGTCGGCGAATTCCTCGCTGGCTGCGCGCAGGATCAATTCCTTGTTGCGCTCGCGAATGGTGCTCATGGTCAGGGATCTTCCTCGTGTCTGGCCACCTCTAAGAGGGATCGGGCATGGTAGCACCGGGCCCGACGGGCGCTCAAGGCAGCGGCTTTGGGCTAGAATTCTGGGCATTTACTCATTCGGATGCAGGCAAACATGGCAGGAAGCAGTCTACTGGTACTGATCGACGATATCGCCACGTTGCTGGACGATGTCTCGCTGATGACCAAAGTGGCAGCAAAAAAAACCGCAGGTGTGCTGGGTGATGACCTGGCGCTCAATGCCCAGCAGGTGACGGGTGTGCGGGCCGATCGCGAACTGCCGGTAGTGTGGGCGGTGGCCAAGGGTTCGTTGATGAACAAGGCCATTCTGGTACCGGCGGCCCTGCTGATCAGCGCCTTCATCCCTTGGGCGGTCACGCCCTTGCTGATGCTGGGCGGCGCGTATCTGTGCTTCGAGGGCTTCGAGAAGCTGGCGCACAAGTTCTTGCATAGCAAGGAAGACGACGAGGCGCAAAAGGCTGCGCGCAAACAGGCTGTGGCCGATGCCAATGTCGACCTGGTGGCGTATGAGAAAGCCAAGATCAAAGGGGCTGTGCGTACCGACTTCATCCTGTCGGCGGAAATCATCGCCATTACCCTGGGCATCGTCGCCGACTCGCCGCTGCCACAGCAGGTCATCGTGCTGTCGGGCATCGCAGTGGTAATGACCTTGGGTGTTTACGGGGTGGTGGGCGGCATCGTCAAACTGGACGACCTTGGGCTGTGGATGACCAAGCGGGGGTCGGGCGTGGCTCAGGCGGTAGGCAATGGCATATTGCGCGCGGCACCCTACATGATGAAAGGCCTGTCGGTGGTCGGCACGGCGGCGATGTTTCTGGTGGGTGGCGGGATTCTGGTGCATGGCATCGCGCCGCTGCATCACGCGGTCGAGGCGTTCAGCGAAGGCCGTGGTGGTGCATTGACCGGTGCGCTGCTCAACGGCGTGGCCGGGGTGGTGGCCGGGGCCGTGGTGCTGGCGGTGGTGACGGTTGCCGGCAAGTTATGGCGGGCGGTTCGGCCGGCCAGCTAGTGCGCATGGCCGGGGCGCTGCCCCGGTTCGCGGGCACGCCCGCTCCCACAGGTACAGTGCCTGCCTTGGGCCGAGCGCGGACCCTGTGGGAGCGGGCGTGCCCGCGAATGGGCCGCAGCGCGGCCCCGAGGACTCATGTCAGAAGTGCACCTTGACCAGGAAGCTCATGGTGTTCTGGTCGGTGGTGAAGGCATCGCTGTCCTTGATGCCGTACTTGTTCTTCCAGTAGTCATACTCCACACCCACGTACAACTGCTTTTCGCCAAAGTGCAGCGCCTTGCCCAGGTCGTACTTGATCTGCGGGTTGAAGTGCAGGTTGGCGTGGTAGGTACCACGGCGGTTCTGGTCGTTGTCGACCACCCAGTCCATGAAGCCGTCGATCAGTACGTCGGAATCCCCCACCGGGATGGTGTACGACCACACCGGCGTGATCTGCCACACATTGTCGCCGGCACGGCTGCCGTCGGTGGTGCGGTTGTAGAAGTTCAGCTGGAAGTAGTCGAAACCGGGGATGGCCAGGTCGAAGCCCGGGCCGATCAGGTACGACTCGGTATCACCCTCGCCAAACTCGTAGGTCATGGCCAGCAGCACGTCCTTGACCGGGCCGAACGCCAGCTTCTGGTCGAAGATCTTGCCAAACGACAGGCGTGGGCTGATCTCGCCATAGTAGGTGTTCGGGCCGTTGCCCTCGTCCTTCTGGCCCTGGTAGAAGATCTTGTCGACGAAGATGAAGTTGTCGCCGTACTTCCAGCCATCGGCATGTTCGAAGGTCACGGTTTGCTGGGTCGGCGGGTTGACCTTGAAGTTCTTGCCCCACAGGTAGGTCAGGCTGTTGTTCTGCCATTGCAGCAAGTCACCGCCGAAGGTGGTGCCGCAGGCCAGCAGGCCGCCAGCAAGGATCAGGCTGTTGATGGTACGCATTGCAAGTGTCGCTCCCTTGTTTGATCTGTTGTCTGCGCTCGTTGTTGGCGCTTTTTGTCTTTTGAGTCAGCTTTTTTCGATAGGCCACAGCTGTTTGGCAAGGGTTGGGCCAACTTTTCCGGGTTGGCAAAACCTTCCTGCTCGACTTCGTTCTGAACGGATGAAAAGGGTCTTTCAGGCTGGCAACACGTTCGCCAACCGCCCGTATTCATTGACTGAGCGGTCAGTAAACGCAGGCAGAATCCGTTCTGCCCTGATCGAGGGGGCGCGCAGATTACTGGCTTGCGCGCCGCGCCTCAAGTGCTCCGTCCTGGAGCGCTGTGAATCAAACTTGTGCGTTTGGTCAACTTCTTAGAAGTGTACCTTGATCAGCGCGCTCGCCACGCTCTGGTTGCTGTCCAGGTTGCCGCGGCTGTCGATGCCGTACTTGTCCTTCCAGTAGCTGTACTCGAAGCCCACATAAAGCTGCTTTGCCCCCAGGTTCAGGGCCTTGCCCAGGTCATATTTGACCTGCGGGTTGAAATGCAGGTTGGCGTGGTAGGTGCCACGGCGGGTCTGGTCGTTGTCGGTGACCCAGTCCATGTAACCATCGATCAGGATGTCGGACTTGCCAACCGGCAGGGTGTACGACCAGGCCGGGGTGATCTGCCACACATTGTCCCCGGGGCGGCTGCCCTCGGTGTTGCGCACATAGAAGTTAAGGGTGAAGTAGTTGAAGCCCGGGATGGCCAGGTCGAAGCCGGGGCCGATCAGGTAGGCCTCGTTGTCGCCTTCGCCACGTTCGTAGGTCATGGCCAGCAACACATCCTTGACCGGGCCGAATGCCAGTTTCCGGTCGAAGATCTTGCCGAATGACAGGCGCGGGCTGAACTCACCGTAGTAGGTGGTCACGCCCTTGCTGGCGTCTGCTTTGCCGTTGTAGAAAATCTTATCGACGAACATGAAGGTGTCGCCGTACTTCCATTTGTTGGCGTGCTCGAAGGTAACCGTTTGCTGGATGCTGGGGTTGACCTTGAAGTCCTTGCCGTACAGGTAGGTCAGGCTTTCGCCGTGCCATTGCAGCCATTCGCCCGCGTGGGCGGGAACGGTGGCCAGCAGGCTGCTGCCCAGCAAGAGGGACGTGGTGATGCGTTTCATGTTGTGCTTCCCGGACTTATTGTTTTTTTTGGGTTTTTTTGGCGTGCAGGTGCCCCGGGCGGCCCATTCCGGCGGGCCGACGGTATAGCGTCTACGACGGTTCGAGACCGGAGCGGCAACAGGCCGCTCCCGGTCACTCGAAGGGGTTTTGCTTCAGTGCTGGTGACAGGCGTCGTTGTGCACCGCGCGGTCGGCACCGCCCAGAATGTTGAACAGCACGTTCAACACCAGGGCGCTGACCGTGGCCATGGCGATGCCACTGTGGGTGATGGGCTCCATCCACTGCGGCATCTGCGCGAAGAACTCCGGGCGCACCACGGGGATCAAGCCGAAGCCCACGCTTACCGCAACCAGCAACTGGTTGCGGCGGTCGCCGATGTCGGCTTCCTGTAGGATCTTGATCCCGGTAGCGGTCACCATGCCGAACATGGCGATCGACGCCCCACCCAGTACCGCGGGCGGGATAGAGGCGATCAGGAAGGCCGCCTTGGGCAGCAGGCTGAGCAGAATCAGCAGTGCGCCGGCCACGATGGTGACAAAGCGGCAGCGGACCCCGGTCATCTGCACCAGGCCGATGTTCTGGGCGAACGACGAGTGGGTGAAGGTGTTGAAAAAGCCGGCGATGAACGAAGCCCCGGCATCGCACAGCAGGCCGCGGCGGAGCATGCCTGGGGTGACTTCTCGGTCGGTCACCTTGCCCAGGGCCAGGAACATGCCCGTGGACTCGACGAAGATGATCACCACCACCAGGCACATGGACAGGATCGGTGCCAGGCTGAAGGTCGGCATGCCGAAGTGCAGGGGCGTCACCACCTGCAACCACGGCGCTTCACTCAGGCCTGACAGGTCGACCATGCCGATGGCGCCGGCCAGCACGTAGCCCAGGCCCATGCCAACCAGCACCGACACGTTGACCCAGAAGCCGCGCATGAAGCGGTTGATCAGCAGGATCACGGCCAGCACCAAGCCAGCCACCAGCAGGTAGATCGGCGAGCCGAACGTACTGGCATCCTGGCCACCGCCGGCCCAGTTGACCGCTACCGGGAACAGCGACAGGCCAATCGAGGTGATCACCGTACCGGTGACCAGCGGTGGGAAGAAGCGCACGACCTTGGACATGAACGGTGCGATCAGCATGCCGAAGAACCCGGCGGCGATGGTCGCGCCGAAGATCCCCTGCAGGCCTACACCGGGCATGCCGGCCATGGCCACCATGCTGCCCACGGCTGCGAAACTGGCACCCATCATCACCGGCATGCGGATGCCCACCGGGCCGATACCGAACGACTGGATGATGGTGGCGACGCCAGCGACCAGCAGGTCGGCGTTGATCAGGAAAGCGACTTCTTCACGGG
>Ga0308157_10000692_pt1 | contig 94807 bp, 69 predicted proteins | sample PhyBR1_FD_201035 | JGI IMG/M metagenome (GOLD analysis project Ga0308157, IMG submission 201035) | Phyllosphere microbial communities from UC Gill Tract Community Farm, Albany, California, United States - DLSLB.R1 | ecosystem: Host-associated > Plants > Phyllosphere > Unclassified | place: USA...
CTTTGGAGGTATTCTGCAACAGCACCGCGATCTTGCCGTCAGGAGTCTTATAGGCCACGCTAGGCAGTCTTTCCACGGTATTCGACTCCACCCTTACCGAACCCGGCCTGATGAACTTCGACGATTGCGCAATGATATAATAGGCAGGTTCGCGGGTCACTTTATTACCGGAAATGGTCACGGCTCCAAGGCATCGGTCACAGCCACCCCTGTCGGTATGCGGGTCCTGCTTTTCGTCGGCGGCAAGGTTCCATTCCAGTACGGTCTTGCACCAGTTACGCGGCGCGCCTATGCTGAGGTTCTCTATATGCCAGTTAAGCTCTTTGGCAAAATCACCCGGAGCGCCCACCCACTGCTCAGTGAAGTACAGGTTCTTTTCAGGGTGCGCGTCGTGTACTTTCGATATGGCATCAACTGTACCGCCATACAGGTGGAACGCCGAACCATCTACATATTTTGCGGCTTCCTTGTCATCCAATATAGAGATAGGGTAATCCGGCCTGTCGGCATTGTGGTCGTACAATATGATCTTCGTTTTGATGCTGTTCTTTTTGAAAGCAGGCCCAAGGTGGTCGCGCACAAATACCTTCTGGTCTTTCGCTTCCATCAACAGGCTTGGGTTATTGCCTGGATGCAGTGGTTCGTTCTGTACTGTGATCGCATCGATGATAATGCCGTTCTTCTTCATCTCCTGAACATACTTTACGAGATATTTGGCGTACGCCGCGTAATATTCAGGTTTCAGGCTGCCCCCACGCGTATCGCCGTTATCCTTCATCCACACCGGCGGCGACCATGGAGAACCCAATATCTTTATCTTAGGGTTGATCGTCACTATTTCCTGTAAAACAGGGATCAGGTATTTTTTGTCGTAGCCAAGGTCGAACTTCTTGAGGTCAACATCCGTCTGGCCCTTAGGAAGATCGTTGTAAGAGAATAGCAGCTCATCAAGGTCAGATGCGCCAATGCTCACACGGATGTAGCTCATCCCAATATCATTGGGACCTGTTCCGTAAATTTCCTGCAAGAGCTCCGCGCGTGATCGCTTATCCATTTTTGTGAGGAGCATTGCGCTGCCACCAGTCAGCGTACAGCCAAAGCCATCCATTTCCTGGTATTTCACTTCGGGGCTAATGGTAAGTTTGATGTGGTCGGCGGAAGCATTGTTGGATACCGGCTGTTTTTCCAGCAGCATTGACTTATCCGGCATGGTGGCCCATAATCCGGCTCCCGGCGATCTCTTATTTACGGAAGACCCACAACCTGTTAAAAGGCCTGCAAGTAGTATTGCCGACAATCCGGCTGTTATATGTTTTGCTCTGAACATGGTAGCGTTTTAGAATGTTTGATGTTTTCGGGAATCCAAATTACGACAATTATGGACAACTTACCACAAGATTTTTACCACAAAGCCCGAAAGGTATTGCACAAGGTTCACAAAGCTAAATCCATAAAGCTTTGCGGCCTTATAACGGCGATCAAACTTCGTGACCTTTGTGAAAATCTTTGTGGCCCTTGTGGTAAAATAAAAAAAGCACCTACCATAAGGCAGATGCTTTTATATAAACTTATTTATTTCTTATTTAACGCTGGCGAAAAGGTATTCCCTGTTCATCCTGGCGATGTTTTCAAGGGATATCCCTTTAGGGCATTCCACCTCGCACGCGCCGGTATTGGTACAGTTCCCGAATCCTTCTTCGTCCATCTGCCTTACCATATTGAGGACCCTTTGCGTAGCCTCAACCTTACCTTGCGGAAGCAATGCATACTGGGATACCTTGGCGCCCACAAAAAGCATGGCCGACCCGTTCTTGCAGCTTGCCACACAGGCACCGCAACCGATACATGCAGCGGCCTCGAACGCCCTGTCGGCATCGTGCTTAGGCACCGGTGTAGCGTTGGCATCGATGGTGCGCCCGGTAGTGTTTACCGAAACGAATCCACCTGCCTGCTGGATCCTGTCGAACGCGCTGCGGTCTACTACAAGGTCTTTTATCACCGGGAAGGCCTTAGACCTCCATGGTTCAACAAAGATGGTGTCGCCGTCCTTGAACGTACGCATGTGTAGCTGGCATGTAGTGATAGCCGTATCGGGCCCGTGCGCGCGTCCGTTGATGTACAGTGAACACATCCCGCAGATACCCTCGCGGCAGTCGTGGTCGAATGCCACAGGCTCCTGACGGTTGTTCACCAGCTGTTCGTTCAACTGGTCGAGCATCTCAAGGAAAGAGCTGTCGGTCGACACATTGTCAAGCTTGTATGTTTCTATTTTACCTTTTGTTTTGGCATCCTTCTGGCGCCATATCTTCAGGTTGATGTTTATATTTTTATTAGAAGCCATCTCTCTTGTATTTTATTTGTAGTTCCTTGCGGCGATCTTAATGTATTCGTAGTTCAGCACCTCTTTGTGGAGTCTTTCGGCATTGATGTCACTTCCGCCATATTCCCATGCACCTACAAAGTTGAAGTTCTCGTCATCACGAAGCGTTTCGCCTTCCGCATCCTGGTACTCCTCACGGAAATGCCCGCCAGCCGATTCTTTACGCTGTAATGCATCCATTGCCATAAGCTGTCCCAGTTCCATGAAGTCGGCCACGCGAAGTGCTTTCTCCAGTTCAGGGTTAAGCTCATTGGCGCTGCCCGGTACATATACGTCTCGGTAAAATTCTTTCCTTAGCTCATCGATCTCGCGAACGGCTTCGGTAAGCCCCTGCTCGTTACGGCCCATGCCCACCTTGTTCCACATAATGTGGCCCAGTTTTTTGTGGAAATGGTCAACCGACTTGGAGCCGTTGTTGTTCAGGAATTTCTCGATAGAGTTCCTTACTTCATTCTCGGCTTCATCAAATTCAGGTGTATCTGTTGGTATCTTTCCTGTACGGATATCTGCCGAAAGGTAATCGGAAACCGTGTATGGCAAAACAAAGTAACCGTCGGCAAGTCCCTGCATCAATGCCGATGCCCCAAGGCGGTTGGCACCGTGATCGGAGAAGTTAGCCTCACCAGCCACGAAGCAGCCTTCTATGGTGCTTTGCAGGTTATAGTCAACCCAAACGCCGCCCATGGTATAGTGTACCGCAGGGTATATCTTCATCGGGGTTTCATACGGGTTCTCATCAGTGATCTTTTGGTACATCTGGAAAAGGTTGCCGTATTTCTCTTCAACCCACGCCTTACCCAGTTTTATAACTTCATCTTCAGATGGGTTGTGGTTACCCGCGGCATAAGCTGCCTGCTTTCCTTTGCTGATGATCTCCGAGGAGAAGTCAAGGTAAACACCTTCGTTGGTCGCGTTGGCCTCGATACCGAAACCGGCATCGCAACGCTCTTTCGCTGCCCTCGATGCCACGTCGCGCGGCACAAGGTTACCAAACGCAGGATACCTTCTTTCAAGGAAGTAATCCCTGTCTTCTTCTTTTATTTGTGTCGGCTTCAGGTTTCCTGAACGGATCGCCTCAGCATCTTCTTTCTTTTTAGGTACCCAGATACGGCCTGAGTTACGCAGCGATTCCGACATCAGGGTCAGTTTCGACTGGTTCTCGCCGTGTACCGGGATACAGGTCGGGTGGATCTGTACGAAGCAGGGGTTGGCAAAGTAAGCACCCTTTTTGTGTATCTTCCATGCGGCGGTCACGTTAGAGCCCATTGCGTTGGTCGAAAGGAAATATACGTTCCCGTAGCCTCCTGAAGCGATGATCACCGCGTGTGCCGAATGCCTCTCCAATTCGCCGGTGATAAGGTTACGGGCAATGATGCCGCGTGCCTTGCCGCCTATTTTTACGATGTCGAGCATTTCGTGACGGTTGTACATCTGTACGTTGCCCTGGCCTATTTGCCTTGACAATGCCGAGTAAGCGCCAAGCAACAGCTGCTGTCCTGTTTGTCCGGCGGCATAGAAGGTACGCTGTACCTGTGTACCACCGAAAGAGCGGTTGTCAAGCATCCCGCCGTAATCGCGTGCGAATGGAACACCCTGCGCAACACACTGGTCGATGATGTTGCCCGAAACTTCCGCAAGGCGGTGTACGTTCGCTTCACGCGCACGGTAGTCACCCCCTTTTATCGTGTCATAAAAAAGCCTGTAGATACTGTCGCCGTCGTTCTGGTAGTTCTTCGCGGCGTTGATACCACCCTGTGCTGCGATCGAGTGCGCGCGGCGGGGCGAATCCTGGAAGCAGAACGCTTTTACATTATAGCCCATCTCTCCAAGCGATGCGGCAGCCGAAGCGCCCGCAAGGCCCGTGCCCACCACGATGATGTCGATCTTCGGCCTGTTGTTTGGGGCAACAAGCCTGAGGTGGTCTTTATATTTTGTCCATTTCTGGGAAATTTCCCCGGCAGGTATTTTAGAATCTAACATATTTAGTGATGTTGATTATTTTAGTAAGAAGTGAATGTAAAGCGGAATGGCGGCAAACAGCGCCGGCACAATGATGGCGAACGCATAGCCAAAGCCCCTGATGAAGCCATTGTATTTCGGGTTGTTGGCGCCCAGTGATTGGAACGCGCTGCCAAAACCGTGGTACAGGTGGAAGCCAAGGACGATCATCGAGAATACATATAGTAGTGTGGCGATAAGGCCGTACTTTTCGTGCTTGAAGAAATCTACTGTAATTTTGTGAAGGTCTTTGGTGCCTTTAAAAACTTCCTCGCCTTTTTCATCTACGACCGATGTTACGTGTACCTGCTTCAGTTTATACTGCTTAAGCAATTCAGGGTCTATCGTGCCGTCCGGCCTTACCGGGATCATTGCGTTGGGCGAGCCCAGTACACCGATAGCCATTTTCTGCGTACCACCCATGTTGGTGATCTCCTTGCTGGCAAGCGGCATGTTCTCGTCAAAGTGCATCCTTGCCCAGAAGTTCACCATGTGCGTTACAATGAAGACCAGGATAACGGTACCCAATACCGCCATGTTCCTCGAAGCCCACATGGAGTTTTTCGAAGGCCTGTTCATAGCATAGCCTATCGGCCTCGCCTTTTGGTTTTGAACTGTAAGGATAATGCCGTCGATAGCGTGGAAAATGATCGAGGCGTAAGTAACGTACGAAAGGATCTTTACGGCCGGGTTAGTGGTCATAAATACCGCATAGTCGTTAAATGCCTTCGCATCCGCAAAAATGAGCTGTAAGTTACCGATCAAGTGCCCGACAAGGAACAGGCAGAGAAATAAACCTGTTAAAGCCATCCAGTATTTTTTTCCTATGGAGGACTTCAATAGTGCAGATTTTGCCATAATGTTTGTTTAAAGAAGGTAAAGTTTTGAAAAATCAAACAAATTTACGGCAGAAACTCAAAAGCTACAACCTTTTCGGGCTAATTTATAATGAATATAAAGTGGGAAATATTTAAGGTTTATTCCCTTTAAAATTATATTCTGTATTTTTTTACGGTTAAATACTTAAAATAATTCAAAGTTTTTTAAGTATTGGGATTTCATTTGGTTAGAGGGCGGGTTTTGAAACTGAATTATCGCTTGGAGTTTTGGGATAGAGACGCAGTGCCTGCGTCGTTACCGGGCGATTATGATTTGAATTTACGGAAGGCCTGGATCATTTCGTAGATGCCGAAGCAATTAAGGTTTTGCAGAGGTGATGAGGAAAAGCTTATATTAAATATCCAATACTGTAAATTTACGCATTACCCCAATTTCAAAAAATGCAAATTTTGTAAAATGTATAGGTTGATATAGTTTTTAAAAACATACAGATTTGCAGTATTAAAGGATTTACTGCAACTATAAAAGAATTTATTCGGCATGCCTTTTTTTTAATGTGTAAGACGTTATCCCGTAATTATGCTCTCGCTTTACTATTAGATATCCATCATTTATACTAGGGTGTATTTCATTATCATTTAAGAATTCATTTAATGAGCTTTCGGAAAACTCTGCACCATTAAATGTACAATCCATAAACTTATTTTTTTTCAAACTCGAAATATCGCTGAAACTGCTTTCTTCAAACGAAACATTATAAAACTCATTCATACTAAATATTCCGGCATGGAAATATACATCAAATCTGCACCTGAAAAATTTATTCCCATAAAAATCTGAACCTAGTTCACCCATAAATCTGACATTCTCGAATGTATTTGAGTCAGAAAACCTTAACTCTGAAGGTCCGTCAGTAAACTCCACATTTTTAAAGTCAAATCCAGTACAGTAATTATAACTATAACGGAATAAATATTTTTCAAGCTGATAATCTATCTGCATCAAGCCATCATTAATAGAAATATGGCAATACCAATAAAATGTCCAAAACAATTCAAAAATGTTGATTGTTTTCTCAATTGATGTTAATGTGTTATCTTTCCTTCTATATTCTAATAAAAAATCTTCATTGAGTAACTTTTGAAATAAATCGTTAGATTGATATTTAATATTTTTTTTTATATCAAAATTCTCATTTTCAATTATCTGAGTCAAATTATCAGAAATTTCATGTGATATATCTTTATTTCCAACAAGTTTATTCAATAAGGCAAAATACTCGTATTGCGTAACATTAATAAAACTACCCTCATCGTCAGGATCAGTTTGAAGAAGCAATTTTTTATTTTGATCCCACATATATTCCGCAGTTAAATATTCCCAAATAGAGTTGTGGAAAAATTCGATCGCAGTTTCCGTATTATTGTTGTTTTTAGACTCTTGAAAATAAAAACTTATTAATAGATATTTACTAATATCACGTAGTTTATCTGGCGAATCTACCAATTCATCATTAAAACATTTTTTGACAAATATTTTTGTTGCCTCTAATTGTAACAAGTCATTTAATGTGATAAAAAAATTTGGAGATTGAAAAATTTCAAATGCAAGATTACGAATCAAATCACGTAACTGTTTTTGGTATAGCTCTGGATTATTTTTCATTTTTGGCCTAATAAAGTCTAATTGGCCATTTTTATCCCAGGCTCTTCGAGCCAAAGTGTCAAATATCTTGTTATAAATTATAGCTTTTGAGTCACTCCGGTCTAAATTTATATCTGATAGAGCAATAAAATATATTAGTACCGGTTGACTTAAAAGTTCATGGATATGTTTGTGCTGTTGTTGAGTCAAAACCTCTTTAACATTCTTGATGAAGCTATTATTAGGATAAAATTTTCTGAATTTATTCGCGTAATTTAAAATTTGTTTATTGGTAAATTCTTTTAATTGTAAAATTAAAGATCCATCTAAACAAGCTTCCTCAACTTTTAGATAGTTAAATCTTGAAGTTAATATTAGTTTTAAGTCACTATTCTGGTTAGAAGTTGTTTTAAGTCTTAAGTATAAATTTCTTAAGTCATTGTCACTAATTCCACCTCCCATGTATGCTTCATCTAAACCATCAAGAATTAAGATGCATTTATCGGAATTAAAATCGATATTTTTTTTTAAACTTCCATTAATCTCCAAGAAAGGATTGTTAATGAAATCTTTAGAGTTTAATTCTCTAATTTTTATGAAATATATTGGAACGTGCGGTAGTCCCTCATATGTGTTCAAATAATCATAAACTAACTTATAACATAACGAGGTTTTGCCTTGACCAGGCTGACCGAGCAAAAACAGCATATTATAGTTTTCACGTAAATCAGGGAAATGCACGCCACTAAAGAAAAAATCATTGATGAACGAATGGATTGACATTTTTTGATTTTTTAGCTCAACAAAATCATTTATATTTGATCCTTTTAAATTAGTGTTAAATATTAGGAAACCAGGCTCAATATATAAATCAATTAGCCTTTCCATACAATTAGGTATGTCAGGCTGTAACTTACGTGTACAGTAACTCTTTATTTTAACATAATATTCAATTTGATCGTCAATTTCCTTGTTTGCCTCAGAAATCGGGTTGTTGAAATATTCTAATAATTCACTGTATTTTGATTTTTGCAGTTGATATTCGGAAGATAAGTTTTGCCTAAAAGTTTTATAATATATGAATTCATAATTCAAGGGGATATTAATGTTTAGTTGTATTAGAAAGTTTTCAAAAAACTTATAGCTACTTCTTAAATATTCAGGGTTATATTTGATTACGTTTTTAAAAAAGTTTTGAGTTATCACGACCTCTTGTTCAAGAAATCGACGTAAGTCGGTCTCAAAATTTGTCGCAATTATAATTAGATCATTAGCCGAATTGACTTTATCTTGATCAAGCTTCTGCGCCAACTGTATGCAAGTGTTTCTAGCCGTGTTAAACAATAACGTGAAAGCTTTCGTTTCTAAACTAGAATCAACTTGTAAGATGTCTACTAATACAGACCCAATGTTTAAATCAAAAAAATTCTTAATTACTTCTTTGTAATTAATTTTTGTGCTATAGTGTCCCGCTTTAAGTGTTAGTTCCATAATTTTTTTGTTAAAAATACGAAACCCGTAACACTTCTGCTACGGGTCTCATTCAAAATTCATAATTTAAAATTCAAAATAGAATTTAATCGTTCAATTTAAGTACCGCCATAAACGCTTCCTGCGGGATCTCTACGTTACCCACCTGGCGCATGCGCTTCTTACCTTTTTTCTGCTTTTCGAGGAGCTTACGCTTACGGGAGATATCCCCGCCGTAACACTTGGCGGTAACGTCCTTGCGGAGGGCTTTTATCGTTTCGCGCGAAATTACCTTTACGCCGATCGCTGCCTGGATCGGGATGTCGAACTGTTGTCTCGGGATCAGCTCCCTTAGCTTTTCGCACATCTTCTTACCGATGTGGTAGGCGTTGTCCGCATGGATAAGCGCCGACAGTGCATCCACCATCTGGGCGTTCAATAATATATCGACCTTAACGAGGTTCGAAGTGCGCATCCCGATAGGGGAGTAGTCGAACGAAGCGTAGCCTTTAGATACCGTTTTCAGCCTGTCGTAGAAGTCGAAAACGATCTCTGCCAGCGGCATGTCGAAGTTCAGTTCCACACGCTCGGTGGTCAGGTACGTCTGGTTGGTGATGATGCCGCGCTTCTCGATACACAGGCTCATTACGTTGCCCACGAAATCCGACTTGGTGATGATGGTCGCCTTGATGTACGGCTCCTCCACGTGGTCCAGCTTGGATGGCTCCGGGAGGTCGCTCGGGTTGTTTACGATCAGTGGTGTGGTTGGGTCTTTTTTGGTGTAGGCAAGGTACGATACGTTGGGTACCGTGGTGATCACCGTCATGTTGAACTCGCGCTCCAGCCTTTCCTGTATGATCTCCATGTGGAGCATGCCCAGGAACCCGCATCGGAAACCGAAGCCTAATGCCGCCGAACTTTCTGCCGCGAACACCAGTGAGGCATCATTCAGCTGCAGCTTTTCCATCGAGTTGCGGAGCTCTTCGTAATCCTCGGTGTCTACAGGATAAATACCCGCGAATACCATCGGCTTTACGTCCTCAAATCCGCTTACCATATTGGTCGTAGGGTTTTTGGCATCGGTAATGGTGTCGCCCACCTTTACCTCTTTTGCCTCCTTGATACCGGAGATAAGATAACCCACATCTCCTGCGCTCACTATCTGTTTCGGCACCTGGTTCAGTTTCAGCGTACCGATCTCGTCGGCAAAATATTCATTGCCTGTAGCCATGAACTTGATCTTCTGGCCTTTTTTTATCGATCCATTCTTCACCCTGAATATAACCTCGATCCCACGGAACGGGTTGTATACCGAGTCAAATATCAGTGCCTGCAATGGCTCTTCCGGGTCGCCTTTCGGTGCCGGTATGCGCTCAATAATGGCAGCAAGGATCGCTTCTACACCAAGGCCGGTCTTTCCGCTTGCCGGGATAATATCCTCGAGCTTACAGCCCAACAGGTCTACGATATCATCGCTTACCTCTTCCGGGTTGGCGCTTGGCAGGTCGATCTTATTTAGTACGGGGATGATCTCAAGGTCGTTCTCCAGTGCGAGGTACAGGTTCGATATGGTTTGTGCCTGTATGCTCTGCGCGGCGTCTACGATAAGCAGCGCGCCTTCGCAGGCAGCTATAGATCGTGAAACTTCGTAGGAGAAATCCACGTGCCCGGGAGTATCGATAAGGTTGAGGATGTACTGCTCGCCTTTATAAGTGTACTCCATCTGGATGGCGTGGCTCTTTATGGTAATGCCTCGCTCGCGTTCCAGGTCCATGTTGTCGAGTAGCTGTGCCTGCGATTCGCGGGCGGTTACCGTTTGTGTGGCATCTAGCAGGCGGTCGGCCAGGGTGCTTTTCCCATGGTCAATGTGCGCAATGATGCAAAAATTCCTGATATTCTTCATCTTCGTCAGTTATCATGTTATGCAGGTACGGCAAAATTTGGCGCGTTCCGTGCGTGCCTCCATAAAGGTAGCTAATTAATCGGCAAATATAGTTAAAGTTAGCAAGTAGTAAACAGCCTTGTCGTAAAATAAAACAGTGCATGAAATGGGGGCTTCATGCACTGTTTCGTTATAGCATAGTAAATTCGAAGAAATATATTTTTTACAAATAAATAACCCTGGGGGACGGTCATCCGTTTTTAAAGATTCCTTGAAATTGTATTACAAAACAACAAATAATATTTATAACGACCACATTATCAGGGCATGATTTTATAACAATTTAATAATTTAACACTACAACGTTGTAGCTGTCAGTTGTAATTTCACTATAAATCCAACATAGTACTTTTTATTTATTATGTAAATATTTAGGCAATGCTATAAATTAAAAAAGCGGGGCTATTAACCCCGCTTCTGCATTCAAATAATATCAATTTATGAAACTTTCTGTCCACGTTTTAATACTACATATCCCATTGCGCATCCTGCCATAAGGGACGCAGCAACATACCCATTGATTGGCATGGCAACTTCATCGTCCACATCATCTTCAAACTCTGTGTCCTCATCCTGCGCAGTAGCGATCACAGGCGTCAGCATCAATAAAACTAATAGTACCGTTTTATATATATTGTTTATTACTGTCTTTTTCATGGCTTTTATTTTATTATTAGTTTCTTCGTTGCAACGCTTTTGCCATTGCTTATCCTTATCATGTAAACACCATCGGCCAGTTTTGTATCAGGTACTACTTTTACAGTGTTCCCTGCCTGTGTGCTTATACTTGTCCCTATCTGCTGCCCAATGGTATTGAAGATAGCGACAGTGGTATTTTCCGGTGAAGCGGGCATATCAATAAAGAATTCACTTCCCGAAGCCGGGTTAGGGTATACTTTAAATGCAGCTGCATCAAATCCGCCATTGCTTAAGGCAGTGGTCTGGAAAATAATATCAAAACGGTTCTCGGCAACGCTTAGCGGGTTGTTAGCATCCACGTTAAAGTCATACAGCGTTCGTTCGCCATTTACCAATTCTGTCATTGTATTGGCAAACTTGTCGTGCAGGTAAGCTGTCAGGCCATTCTCCATGCCATTTACATCGGCCGCATACGTGTAAGCCTCTTTCCTGTACTGGTTGTTGAAGAGCTGTATCACATCGTCAGGTACCGGCGTAGCCCTGCGCTCTACACTATAGCGTGCTGTTCCTTTAAGTATCGCAAGGTTCTCATCCTGATTGCCCATTTTAGGAGCATCCATAGTATCAAGCTCATTAGAGTGCATATCGCTGAAATCGATGATCAAACCGTCAGATGGCGTTTCGTTCTGCTGGAACGATGCCTGGTCGTAGATCTTTAGTGCTATCGTTGCGTCAGTAGCATCCTCAGCCGACCTGTACACGTTCGGAGTATTGTTGGTAAGGAGCGTTTTATGGCTCTCCCTGAACGTAAGCGATGCCGCGCCGTCATTAACTGTCTGAACGAAGAAAGCCTGGTTTGGCATGATATGCTTGTTCGCTGCCGAGCCTGCCGTATTGGTTCCGCCCGGAAGGAGTACGGTCACGTATGCGCCGCGTCCGCCAGCCTGGCCCACAGTAGGGTTCGCTCCTCCAAGGGTAGGGTCCCACATGTAGTAGAACCCGGTGTTGATGTTGGTAGCTTCTGCCATTACGCTTTCCATATTTACCGGTGCCTGGTATGGGTTTCCGACAAAGCTGAATTTTCCTGCAACATCACGAAGGTCAGTTACTGTAACAGTACCTGTTTTTATCGTACCTGTCGATCGTAACGTTGTTGTAGTTGGTACTGCATAGTTCGATGCCTGGTTGATCGTCCTGTCTCCCCTGATTAGCATACGCAATGGCTGCCCCGCGATAAGGTTGTTTGTTAGCGTGCTTGTTACCGCGTTCCATGATGTGCCTCCGGCGTTGTCATAAGTAAATAATGAAGGGTTATTACTTCCTGACACGTCAAAGCCGTTCCCGGAACCGCCTGCACCTGTAATGTCTGTGCCCCATCCCGGTGTATCATCGCCACTTTGCTGCCAGTTCGCAAATATCGATAATCCGTCAACAGGCGAGCTTATCAGCCTGAAAGCCCTGCGGGCCGGAATGTAGCGCTCAATGGTCATTGTTCCGCTTACGCTTCCTGTTACCGGTGCTATCATTGCAGTATGTGCCGCATTACTTTTCAGGGTAAGCTGGTTACCTGTAGTAAACTGGCCCGCGGTAACTGTTAGTATACCCGTAAGGTTCAGTTCTCCCGCAAGGGTAAATCCGTTCGTGTTGTTCACGGTAAGGTTCCTTACATATTTGTTGAAGAAAGTATCACCGCCCACAGCCTGTGCGCCTGTAGTTCCCATAAATACTACTGTTCCGTCCTGTGCATCAAATACGCCACTGTTATTAACAGTACCCGCGATGCGGAAAACACCCAGTCCGCCGTTTGCAATTACGATATTGGCTCCGGTCGCAATGGTTATGTTGCGTACGTCTGCAAATCCACCTCCGGTAGCGCCTGTTATCCTTGGATATACATTAGGAGAGGTGACTACCGGTATCTGCGCGTCGGTCAATAGAGTAGGTACTACGCCGCAAGCCCAGTTGCCTGCCGTGTTCCAGTCGTTGCTTATGTCGCCTTCCCATACAGCAAATGTGGCAATGGTCGCGCTTCTTGTCTGTGATGTAGCTGTACAATCTCCACCGCCCGAAGTTGCGATGACCCTATAGTAGCGTGCCTGCGTTAGCGGGGCAGTAGTGTAGGTTTGCGTGGTACCTCCCGATCCGGTGGTAACGTTAGCCCATCCTGTTGAACCGTCAGCCGATTCCTGCCATTGCAGTGTGCCTGTGTAGCCAGTAGTGGTAAATACAGCGCTTGAGCCTGAGCACACTACCTGGTTCGCCGATACTATGCCTGCATTCGCGGTAGCTGTAACTGTAGCGGCTACAGCGCTGGTAAATACTGCAGTACATTGTGCTGTTGAGGTACCTGTGTTATATACTTTTGCATAATAATACTTTGTACCGATCGTATTCATTGGTGGGTAGTAGGTGCTTGATGTAGCTCCTGTTATAAGTGAACCCCCTGTGTTGCTGTTATTTGTCCCGTTATCATACCACTGGTAAGCAAGGTTGATGCCCTGTGCTCCTGCTTCTACAAAGCGGGTAGTGTTGGTTCCTGTGTTCACACAGCCCGTTGTGCCCGTAGCCGATAGAATAACAGTGTTCAGGTAAGCAGCGTTAGAGAATGCCGCTCCTGTATTGTTGGTTACCAGGCAGCGATACACACCTGCATCGGCAGCCGTAACATTTGCTATTTGCAGGGTAGCCGAAGTAGCGCCGCTTATATTGCCTCCGTTAGAGATCGGATTACCATTTTTTTCCCACTGGTAGGTGATCTCGCTGCCTCCAACGGTAACAGATATGGTAAACGATGCTGTGCCGCCCGGGCATACTGCCTGGCTAACCGGCTGAGAGTTGATCTCCGGAGCAGGAATTTCGAATGTACTCCTGTTATAAGCCATGAAGGCCGGGTCGCTGGTTCCCGAGGGCATTACCTTAAAGCTCGCTACCTGGGCTTTATTCGTACCTGTGATACCAAAATCAGATAACTTATAGCCTACCATGCGTATTTCACGTGTATTTGTACCAATTACGGTGCTTCCGTTTATGATCGCAGTGTCAAGCTGCCCTGGTGTAGCCATGGTGAACAGGTCTATCTTATTATGTCCCAAAATGGCGGAACTAGTTCCGCTAAACCCGATCTGAACCGGATTCCCTACAATGTTACCATTGACATCGATAAAGCTGAATACATCAAATTCGCCGCTTGGTGACGCGATCTGCGATACAAGGATATCTGGTATGGCATCTGTAAGTACGGTATTGTCATTTACTATATTGCCCGACTGAAAAGATAATACAGAATAAGTAGGCAGGTTAGTCACACCAGATCCGATTCCCATTCCGCGAATACCGTCAATAAGTACATCACGTGGTGAAAGGCCGGTTACAGAGGGGGCAGTATGTACTGCGGTTGTAGAGCTGCCGTCCGTTTTATTACCTAATATGATAAGGCATGGGTTACTGCTGTTTGACGCAGGCACGGTTCCCGAAATGCTTTTAACGGGTAGTGCCCTGAAATTTCCGGGTAGGTAAGTGTTTGCAGTTGTGCCGTTGCCCGATGCAAATCCTGCTGCAGTAAGAACATTTGCTACTGCAGGTTCACTACCGGTACTATAAAGCACCCCGCCGTAGCGAAATCCAACCACACTGTGTCCGGTGTCCGGCTGAACAGAATTATTAGCTGCGGTGCTGGAAACCCAGCTTCCTCCAAAATTGGTAACGATCTGTGTGATGCCCGACCCTGTTGGTGTAGCAACAGGTGCTACATAAGTGTAGTTATAAGCACTGGAGAGCGTTCCGCCGTTGTTAAATCTTATAGAACGGGTTACTGTACCCGCACCGGCAGACGCTACCGCAGGGACAATAACCGACATTTGCGTTGATGTGACAGATGATGGTGTTACATCAACGAAATTAGTAGAGGATGTTGCTGAAGAACCGCTTGTGTAAAAACGAACAGTTAGACCCGAAGTGAATCCTGATCCGTTTAGGATCATTGCTGACCTGTGGGTGACCAGGGTAGGTGAGGTAGTTGTAAGCGTTTGCGCAGATAACCCTGTGGCTATCAGCAAAAACAACATGGTTAATTGTTTTTTGAGGGTAATTGTGTGAATCATAAATTAATTTTTGAATGTGGACGGTACAAAATAAGGGATTAAAAAGGATGGCAAATTTTAACAAAATGTTAAATATCTTTTTATTAACGTTTAATTTTGAGAGTATTTTCTTTCATTTTTTAATATTTGAGTTAATTTTCTTGCCATTTGTGTGGTCAAAAATAAGTTCTGTACGTATTTTTGAATAATTATAGTGCGATTATATAACTATATCATAATTGATGAAATTTATAGTACATCTAATGCGTCTGTTAATTAGCTGTTTAGGATCTTAGAAAATTTAAAATGTTAAAAAAAACATTATGGCTGCTAGGAAAGATATCCAAATTGTCTAATTATGGTACTAACTTCATGAGTTTTCAATGAGCATACAAGTCAGTGATCAATGCCTCTTTATATTTGGACAATAAAATGTAATTTTGCACAAAATGAAGAAGATGGTTAAGATAGGAGACATAGAGCTGCCGGAATTCCCTTTATTGCTTGCGCCTATGGAAGATGTTAGCGACCCACCGTTCCGCAGGCTATGCAAAACCCATGGCGCCGACCTTATGTTCAGTGAGTTCATCTCGTCGGAAGGACTGATCCGCGATGCGATGAAAAGCAGGCAGAAGCTCGATATATTCGATTATGAGCGACCGGTAGGCATCCAGATATTCGGCGGGGACGAAGAGGCAATGGCACTTTCCGCTAAGATCGTCGCCACTGTAAACCCCGATATTGTCGACATCAACTTTGGCTGTCCGGTAAAAAAGGTGGTTTGCAAGGGCGCCGGCGCCGCTGTACTAAAGGACATCGGCCTGATGGTGCGCCTTACCAAAGCCGTGGTTGAAAGTACCGACCTTCCCGTGACCGTAAAGACCCGCCTCGGCTGGGACGATGATTCCATCAACATCGAAGAGGTAGCCGAACGCCTGCAGGATGTAGGCATTAAAGCTTTGAGCATACACGGCCGTACCCGCGCACAGATGTATAAGGGTGAGGCAGACTGGAGCCACATTGCCCGCGTGAAGAACAACCCCCGCATCAACATTCCAATATTTGGCAATGGGGACATTGATAGCCCCGAAAAGGCATTGGAATATAAAAACCGCTATGGTATAGACGGCATCATGATAGGCCGCGCCGCCATTGGCTACCCATGGATATTCAATGAGATAAAGCATTATATGGCAACAGGTGAGCACTTAGCTGCGCCAACCCTCGAAGACAGGGTAGAGGCTGCCCGAAACCACCTGCTATGGGCCATCGACTGGAAAGGCGAAAGGGTAGGGGTATTTGAAACACGCAGGCACTATACCAACTACTTTAAGGGCATTCCGAATTTTAAGGAATACCGCCAGCGCATGGTAACCCACGATGCCGCCGCCGATGTATATGCAGTGCTGGATGAAGTTAGGGAGAAGTTCGCGGATTATAAGACAGCATAAAAAAAGGGACGATCTTTCGAGATCGTCCCTTTTTCTTACTTTACGTTTACGTAGGGCCTTTTCAGTAACCCGTATCCTATCAGTGTTCCCCCTGCAAGCAGTATGGGAATGCAAATATCTATAGGGACAGGCGGCTCTTCGTCAACAACTTCGTCATCTACATCATCCTCGAATTCCTGTGCCGCCAACAATGCGGGCGACAGGAATAGGAACATTATAACTGCTGCCCACACCGCCTTTTTAAACATCATTATCATTTTCATAGTATTATCAATTTTTTAGTGGTTGTCTGCGTTCCCTGCATAATATTCACCATGTAGATGCCCGATGCCATGGGACTAAGTGGTGTAACTTCAAGTGTTGAACCTGAGTGAGCTGTAGACGAGGCTACAGTTTGGCCAAGTGCGTTATGAACCGTTATTGTTGTGTTTTCGGCAGTGTTCCCGGCTTCAATAAAAAATGCCTTATCACCTGACGAAGGATTGGGGTATAACCTGAAAGTATTCCCTGCAGCTATATTCCCTGTACCCAATGCATCCTGCTCAAAAATAATTTTAAAGCGATCGTTACCAACACTTTCTGCCTCCTGCGCATTTACGCTAAAGTTGTAAAGTGTTTGGCTTCCGCTTAGCAGTTCGGTAAAGGCCGCAGCGTAGCTGTCAATGAGATAGGCAGTTGTGCCCTCAAGTCCGTTGACGGTGATCTTGTATGTATAATTGGTTTTCCTGTACTGGCTGTTATACAATTGGAGTATGTCGGCAGCAACAGGCATGGCCCGGCGTTCTACACTTAGAAGACCTTCATTTCCCGACAGTGCCACGTTCTCATCCTGGTTCGTCATCTTAGGGGCATCCATGTTGTCTATGTCGTTGTAATAGGCATCCGAGAATTCCACTATAAGGCCATCGGCTGGGGTTTCATTCAGCGAAAGCGAATTCGCATCATACAATTGCAGGCTTATTGATGCACTCTGTGTATCGCCTTCATTCCTGTAAACATTAGGAGTGGTATTGGTAACCAGGTCTTTGTCTGATTCCGAAAAGGTGACCGAAGCTGCTCCATTGGTAAGCGTTTGAACAAAACCGGCCTGGTTGGGCTGTAGGTATTTATTTGCTGCCGAACCTGAAGCATTAGTGCCTTGAGGAAGCATAACCGTGACATAGGCTCCCCTGCCGCCCGGTTGGCCAACTATTGGCCTGCCGCCGAGGGTAGGGTCCCATACATAGTAAAAGTTCGTATTGATGTTCGTCGAGTTCTCAACAACAGAGACCATATTTACAGGGGCCTGGTAAGGGTTGCCGATAAAGTTCCATTTGTGGGCGACAGCGCTAAGGCCATTTACAGTTACGGTCCCTGTTTTTATTGTTCCTGTAGAACGTAGCGTAGTATTTGTGGGAGGTGCCGAGTTATTTGTCTGGTCAACTGTCCTGTCACCGCGTACCAACAAGCGGTATGGCAGTCCTGCCACAAGGTTTGTGCTTAGCGTCCTTTGTACAGCATTCCATTCGCTTCCGGCATTGTCGAATAAAAATAATGAAGGGTTATTACTGCCAGATATGTCAAAGCCGTTCGCGGTGCCGCCTGTACCTGTAATATCAGTACCCAGGCCGGCCTCTGTGCCAAAAGCTTCCTGCCAATTGCTGTTGATCGTTCCGCCGTCAACGGGGGAGCTTATCAGTCTGAATGCCCTGCGTGCCGGTATATACCTTTCTATGGTCATTGTACCTGAAATGGACCCTGTTACCGGAGCTATCATGGCAGTAGTGCCTGCATTGCTTTTTAGTGTCAGCACATTATTGGTATGGAAGGTTCCATTGGAAAGTGTTAGTATGCCGGTAAGATCAATTGGCCCATCCAATGTTACCCCTGCCGGGTTGTCTATTGTCAGTCCGTATAATGTATCGGCCTGGAAGTCGCCTTCCGGCACGATCTGGGAGGTGGTGCCATTCATGTACAGTGTGCCGCTTATAGCGTTGATGGATCCATTGTTCGTTATGGTTCCAGCAACTTTCAACATACCCGCGCCATTTCCTGTTATAAGGACGTTGGCATTAGACGCTATAGTTATGTCCCTGGTGTTCGCAATGCCGTCGCTGCCATCGATAACCGGGTAGTTTTCTGAAGTGACCAGTGGTATAAAGGCATCGGTTGTAAGTGTTGGTACCTGGCCGCAGCTCCAGTTTTCCGGAGTGTTCCAGGCGGTGCTTACAGATCCTGTCCACATATTTTGTGTGCCTACGTTTACGGCTGCAACATCCGAAGTTGTATTTGTACAGGCCAAATTGTTATTATTTACAACAACATAGTAGTACTTGGTTCCTGTCATATTTACAGGGGGCGAATACGTGTCTGAGGCTGCTCCCGGAATAAGGGTGCCGCCGGTATTTGAATTTGTAGTGTTTGAATACCACTGGTACATTATGCCTGTACCATTTGCCGTAACGTCGAAGTTTATTGGCGAATACTGGCAGGTAGTCATCGAAACGGGCTGTACCGTTATTACTGTATTTATATAGGCGTAGTCACTAAGAGCCGTTCCGCCCGAGTTGCTTACCGTAACGCGATACGCACCAACATCGGATGGCTGGATATTAGTTATAGTGTATAATGCCGAGTTTGCACCCGGTATATCAATGCCATTCTTTTCCCATTGATATTCCAGTTCGCTCCCTGTCGCGGTAACGCTAACAGTTATACTGTTATTCGCACCTGTACATGCAGCTTGCGAAATGGGTTGTCCCGTTATTATGGGTGCAGGTATGTTAAAGGCGTCCCTGTTGTAGCCCATAAATGCGGGATCGCTGGTTCCTCCGGGCATAACTTTAAAGTAAACGGCATCGCCTTTATTGCTGTCGGTTATACCAAATTCTGAAAGCTTGTAGGCGACCAGGCGTATGTCCCTTGTGTTGGCGCCAATGGTCGTTGAGCCGTTTACCGCTGCGGTATTTAACGGAGAACCCACGGGCAGCTTAAAAAAATCGGTTTTATAACGTCCGATCGGCGGTACGGCATTTATCGATACCATAATGGGCATGCCTACGATATTGCCGTCGATGTCGGTAAAGGCATAAATGGATGGCGCACTGTCGGTAGGGTCAGCGATCTGCGATACAAGGATGTCGGGGATATTATCGTTTATGCCCGCAGTAAGGATATTGCTGGCATTAAAAAGAAGCACTGCGCTTGCGGGCAGGTTGGTAACTCCTGTTCCAAGGTCCAGGCCGCGTATCCCGTCTATAAGTACATCTCGTATCGTTGTTCCTGCAACCCCGGGAGCCGTTGCCACCTGGGTCGTAGCGTTGCCATCTATTTTGCTGGCCAGCACTATGAGGTTAGGGCCGGTTGGCGGGACGATACCCGACAGGTTATTTATGGGAAGCGCGCGGTAATTGCCCTGAGTGTAGGCTACACCATTAGATGTAAGTACCGAGGCTGCTGTGGGTGATCCGGTAGAATACATAGTACCTCCGTATTGAAAACCAAGCATGCTGTGGCTCGTGTCGGGTTGCAATGCTACATTGGTACTTATTGCATCGGAATTCCAGTAACCGTTAAAGTCGGTTACGACCCGGGTTATTTTAGCCGTACTTACAACGGTCGCCGCCGGAGCAACATACGTCAGGCCCGCTGCTGTTGCGGTATCGGCATTACTGCCGGTGTTGGTAACGGTTACATTGAGGTTCGATCCGTTAGTGCCTGTGCCCAATATGGCCGTGATCTGGTTTGGCGATATTACCATGATCGATGCCGCCGGCACGCCGCCAAATTTTACGTTTGAAGCGGTTACTCCCGAAAAATTGCTGCCATTTATAGTGACCGAAGTGCGGAGGGTCACTTTGACAGGGGAGAACGAACTAATAGTGGGCGACTGGGAGTACAATACTGCCGGCAAGGCCATAACGAACATTGCCATCCATTTAAGGAAAGCTCTTTTACATTTCATCATCATAATTTTAGATTTTGGTGGGATGTAAAGAGACAGTTATAATGTCCGAAAAATCAGAATGTTAAGTTAATTTATAAATAACCGGAACTATTGTGATATGTGCAGAGATCGTAATAATAGTTAACAGTATAAAAAGGTAAGCCCGCAATGTGCGGGCTTATAAGTTATAATTTAACTGGTATTAACACTAGAGCAGTGAATAGTGCTTACAATATAATGTCAGATTATACCTCGACTTTCTTCCATCGTCCTTTTTTGAACAGCACAATGCTGATCATCGTCATCACAGTTTCGGCTATAGGAATGGCAAGAAAGACTCCCGTCGGACCCATTTTGAAATGTTTAGCAAGCAGGTAAGCAAGCGGAATTTGGATTATCCAAAATCCAAAAAGATTGACCCATGTAGGCGTTTTGGTATCGCCCGCACCATTAAAGGCATTGATGAGCACCATTCCTATACCGTAAAACACATATCCGGCACTCAATATCCGGATGGCTTCCACGCCAATGTCATGCACTTCCTTATCAACTGTAAAAAAGGTTATCATCGGCTCGGCCGCCAAAAGGGTTATGGCCATGATAACTGCCATATAGACAGCATTGAACTTAGCCGTCACGAATACCGACCGTTCGGCACGGGTAACATCCTTAGCGCCCAGGTTCTGCCCCACGAGTGTTGCTGCAGCACCGCTGAGCCCCCATGCCGGCAGCATGAAGAACATCATGATGCGCAGCGCGCTTTGGTAACCTGCCGAACCTTCGTCGCCCCCGGTTTGTGCTACCACACGTGCAAGGAATATCCAGCTGCACGAGGCGATGATGAACTGCAGTACGCCCGGTGCGGCAATTTTGACCAGCTCTTTTATCTGATCAAAATTCGGCTTGAAGTACGACACGAATATCTTGAGGATGCCTTTGCCGTTAAACAGGTTGTACAACTGGTACAGTACACCTACGCTGCGCCCTATGGTGGTGGCAATGGCCGCGCCCGTAAGCCCAAAAGCCGGTACAGGGCCCCATCCGTTGATGAGTATGGGGCAAAGTATGATGTTGCAAATGTTGGCTATCCAAAGGCTTTTCATGGCAATGGCAGCATTGCCCGCCCCTCGAAATATACCGTTGAACAGGAACAATAGCATGATCACGAAGCTGCCGCCCATCATGATGCGAACGAAGTCGGTGCCAAACTCAGCAGATTCCTGCGATGATCCCATCATAACGAGTATGTCGGTCGCATAAATAAATCCGAGAACGGCTATAACCACATTCACCGCTACTGCGATGATGATGGCCTGCATGCCTGCTTTGGCTGCAGCCACAGGGTCTTTCTCGCCTATGCGGCGCGCTACAACGGCGGTCGCGGCCATGCTCATGCCTATAGCGATGGAATAGACCACGGCCAATACGGATTCTGTAAGCCCAACAGTTTGTACGGCGAAGCTGCTATTCTCAAGATGGCCTACGAAATACAGATCGACCAATGCGAATACCGATTCCATAGCCATTTCCAGCATCATGGGTATGGCAAGGAGCAATACGGCACGGCGAATGCTGCCTTGTGTAAAGTCTATATTTTCTCCCTTAAGGGATTGCTTTAATAACGTATAAAAACGTGATACGGCACTTGAGGGATCTCCTTTTTGTGTCATGATATTTTATTAAAAAGATTTATAATAAGATAGGGCATTGCGCAGGACGAATGCCTGGAATATTTGCGATAAGTGGATATTGTCTTCCGCTTTAGCGGATACGGACAAAGGCAAATACTATCATATGCTTTGAAGTAAAGCACAAATATAAAAGGATCTTTTTACAGAAATGCTAATTCTTTATGAATTTTCAAGAAGTTTTTTGTTTACCCTGCCTGCCGCTATAAATGAGGCAAGAATGCCGAGGATGAAGATGGTAGCCAAAACTATCGCTACATTTTCCACGCGAAAAGCGACCGGGTAGGCCATTTGGTCAGTGATCATAAAGAGCTGGAAATGCTGCTGTAAAAGAATAAGCCCTGTTGCGATCGCCATCCCGAAAAAAGTACCCAAAGCCGTAATGAATATGCCCTGGTAGAGGAATATTTTGCGAAGGCCGTTCACTTCGGTTCCAAGGCAGTACAGCGTACGTATATTTTCTTTCTTGTCGAGTATCAGCATGATGAGGGCACCTGCAAGGCAAAAAAGCGTAAGCACGACTACGAGTGAACAAAAAAGGTAAGTGACCAGATTTTCGGCGTTGAGCATTTTATAAAGCGAGTCGTTCAGCTGCGCCCTGTTCTTGATGATCACCTTATTTTGAAAGATCGTTCCCAGCTGTTGGCGCACCTGTGTTTCATTGGCGCCTGCCGACATTTTAAGTTCTAATGAAGATATCCTGTTGGGTTCAAAAGCGAGTAGCTCCTGTGCGAGGTCAAGGTTGCAGAACACGTATTTACTGTCGATATCGTCATTGATGTTATATACGCCCACTACCGATAAGCCACTTTTATTGAAAGCATCTTCAGGCGTATCAATAGTGCCTTTACCCGGTTTTGGCACATATACTTCCAGTACCCGGTTATAGTCGAACAGTCCCAGCGATAATTTATTGAAGATACCCGCTCCTGCTACTGCCTGCGTGGTTTCGGTAAGGGGCCATTGCCCGCCTGCCAGCTTTTCGGGCATGGTACTTACTTTTTGGAAAAGGCTGTCTACGCCTTTGAGAATGGCTACCTGTTCTTTTCCGTCAAAGTAAAAGAGTACGCGTTCTTCGGCTACTTTGCTGTAAACGGCAATGCCTTTTAAGTTCTTGAGTTGTTGTTCCTGACCAGGGGACAGGACCATTGTTTTGCCGCTTGCCGGCGACAATTTCAGGTCGGGGTCGGTGGCATCGGTAAACGAAAGGCTGAAATCGCGAAGCCCGCTAAAGGCCGACATGATGATGAACAGCGCGGCGGTACTGGCCAGTATGCCCACAGCGGCAATTGCGGTAATGATATTTACAGCAGTGCTTTTGCTACGGCTAATGGTGTAGCGCCTTGCTATGTAAAAAGGGAAGCCCAAATTATGATCTCTTACGTCGTTCTAAGAGTTCAGGATTCTTGATCGGGTTATTTTCGCCACTAAGTTCACGGTCTATCTTTTCGATCTGGTCCAGCGTGTCATCTATGTAAAACACAAGGTTGGGCACTTTGCGCAGCTGCAGTTTTACGCGCTGCGAAAGGTCGTGCTTGATGAGCGGCGCGTTCGACTTGATGGCATTGAGCATTTCGCCGCCTTTTTCCGAAGGGAATACGCTCAGGTATACCTTGGCGATGGACAAGTCTGTAGTTACCACAACTTTGGATACGGAAATGATAAGGTTGGAGATGCCGTTTTTCCTCACCTCACCCTGCAATATATCTACCAGATCATTTTGGAGTAGCGCCCCTATCTTTTTTTGCCTGTTTGTTTCCATGCTGCAAAGGTAGCAATTTATTAATGTGTAATTGTAACAATGTGCCTGCAACGCCAATTATAAATGTAAAAGTATGACTGTCCTGACATGCCAATTATTACATCGTTAGATCATTACAGTTATTCATTGCGGATCTCCTGGCACAATTCCACCAATACCCCGTTAGTTCCTTTTGGATGGAGGAAAGCCACCAGCTTATTGTCGGCACCACGCTTTGGGATCTCATTCAGTACGGTAAAGCCCTCAGCTTTCAATCTTTCGATCTCGGCCACAATGTCTTCCACGTCAAAAGCGATATGATGTATGCCTTCGCCTTTCTTTTCAAGGAATTTGGCTATGGGGCTGTCGGGCGTTGTGGCTTCCAGCAGTTCGATCTTATTTGGCCCGTTCATAAAAAAGGAAGTCTTTACGCCTTCGCTGGCTACTTCTTCTTCCTTATATGCCGGTGCCCCAAAAAGTTTTTCAAAAAGCTGGTTAGAAGCTTTAATGTCCTTTACCGCTATCCCGATGTGTTCTATCTTTCTCATAGACCAAATATATTCAATATTCTCAAAACTTATACTTGAACAGCGGTAAGAAAATACCCCCTAATAGGTATTTTATGGGTTGCCTTACACAACTATATTTGCTTATATATCAATTAATAAACATCAACTAACACAAAATGAAAACAATAAAAGCATTAAAAAAAATATCGGCACTTGCCTTTATGTGCCTGCTGCTGACAGTAGCCTGCAGCAAAGATGACTCATCGGGTAGCGGATTCGGCAAGCCATTGAGCGATTACGAATTCTCAGGGATCTTCACAGGGACATTAAGCAAAAACGGGCAAACTACCCAGCTTGAAGGATATGTTACCATTGAAGATGATGGTGAGACGAAACTCAACCTGCTTACAGGAAGTATGAAAGGTACTTCGGCAAGATCGGGTGATAGTTATAATATTACTGTTAACGAGGCCACAGGTGCCTTTGAAGGAGTAGAAGGCATAACAGGATCTATCGACGTGAATACACGTACTATTTACCTGAGTGGCACCAACGCCGATGGCTCACCCGTTACGGTGGGCGGCAATGCCCAAAACCCTAATGTAATGAATGACGGTGGATGGGATGCGCTTACAAAATCGGGCGTTACCTTTACCCATAGTGAGCAATGCCTTGCATCTGTTACTATAAATGGTGTTACTTTTAGCGGTCTTAACAAATATTACCAAACCGAGACCCGTTGCAGCGACTATTATTTTGCGCACAACCAATTGCGCTTTAACCTCGATAGTAAAGCATCCCAGATCTATTGCCATGATGTGACACTTCTTATGCTCAATGGGCAATATGAAACCTTTACCGACTGCTCTGTGATACAATTTATCCTCAACAAAAATACCGAGTATGATTATACAGTGGTTTGGGAAGACGGTACTACCGAAAGTGGCAGTGTTACCACTCCCGACGGAGGTTTTGTAAAACCCATTTGCCTGGAAAAGGACGGCCCTGAATGCGAAGGCGGCGGACTTGACGGCCAAAACGGCGACCCGAGGTTCAACCTGCAGTTTAGCAACAGTGGCAATGTAGACCTTGACTTATACGTTCAGACCCCGAACGGATCTATCATCAGCTACAGCAATACAACTGCCCAGGGCGGTACACATGATGTTGATTGCGCCTGCGGCAATGACTGCGACCAGGAGAATGTATTTTGGGATAACGGACCTTCCGGCGTGTATACCTTTTGGGTGGATTATTATGGCGATTGCGGCAGTGGCAGTACATCCTCTAATTTTACGATCAAGGTCATGAACAATAACAATGTGGTAATGACCAAGACTGGCACGCTGAACAGTGGCGAATCGACACACTGGACATACGATCACAACTAAAATATGTGTTACTTGGGTTAGTTTAGGGAGAAATTCCTGAAGCAGCGGTAATGAGAGTTACCGCTGTTTTTTTATTTATGGTAAACAAAAAAGCCTCCACTGAGTAGCGAAGGCTTTTGTAAAACCAGTGGTCCCACCTGGGCTCGAACCAGGGACCACCTGTCCCGAAAGCTTTCGGGAGAGTCAGGTGCTCTTGTACCTATCTTTTAATTTCTCAATAATTTCAGGATATATTTTCAGATTTTGAATGTACTTTTTACTTTTCATGGCTTTAATGTGCTTTTCAATTTTTAAAGCCTGTGATGCTGAATAACATTCGATAAGTAAGAACAATTCCCATTTTCCCGAAAGGTTGGCTGTGTAGCTTTTACCATAAAGTCCTGTATCATGTTTCTCTAGCCTCTCTTCGATACTCTCCTGCGTAAATCCGGTATAGAACTTATCCAGAGAAGAATTGTGTAAAATGTAACAAGCGATCACAAGGACAAATTTCAAACAAAAAGCCTCCACTGAGTAGCGAAGGCTTTTGTAAAACCAGTGGTCCCACCTGGGCTCGAACCAGGGACCACCTGATTATGAGTCAGGTGCTCTAACCAACTGAGCTATAGGACCGGTTTTGAGGTTGCAATATTACTACTATTTTTCATTGCATCCAAATTATTTAAGGGATTATTTTGCGCTGCTTTTTAGGGTCTTGTCAATCAGTGCAAAATGTTTTTTCATAGCCTCCCTGCTGCTTTTCTTTATTTTGAAATCCATCTTTTTTTCTGATGTAACGATCACCAGTCCTGAAATATTGGTGGTCAGGAGTTTTTCGAAATTCTCCTTCATCGTTTCAGGCGTCCCGTTCCTTGGCATGAGGGCAAACCCTGCCTGAAACGTTACAGGATCACAATCGGATTCAGAAATTTGAAAACAGTCGATCTTTGTGCCGTCTTCCAGTTGCAGCACGATACGGCTGTCATATTCATTCAGGCAGCCAAGCCTGTTGTCATTGTGGATAATATACAGTTCAATAAAGTACATCCCTACAAGTTTCGAGCCCGGTTTTGCTGACTGGTAACCTGCAGAAAAGAACACAGCGCCATCTTTTACTACGCTGTCATCCAGTGTAAGATCACCACCACTATTGTTATTGGTCCTAATAATGCGGCCTCCGGTCGCAGTATCTGTTCTGTTTTCAGCAAGCGACTGCGCAGTAGCAGATATGCCAAGAAAAATAAGGCATGTTAAGGCGATAAGATTCATTTTCATTGCATTGATATTTTGGTGGGATAAAAATACGCTTTTAAGTTTCCTGCACAATGTGGGATGGAATTTTTCCTAACCACATAATACCACATCACTCACAGGTGAAAAATGCCCGGTACTTCCGGCTATTCTGCGTAATATGGTAATGCGGTCGCAAAGCCATTCCCCTGAGAGATCGAATGCAGATAGATCCCCGATACGGTCGAAGTCGGCAGTGGGGATACTGCGCGCTATAGTTATATGTGGGTGAATGATCTTTTTAGTGCGTGTGCGCTTGTCCAGTATGCTGGTCTGGCGATAGCTGCGCTTGGCTTGCGGGGCGGGGTTAAGCAGCCCGACAAGCGTATTTATAGGTTCGGGATCTTCAATTTTAAGACACAGCGTCCGCGAACCACCACCATGCTTCAGTACTTCATGGCCGGTGAGGGTTATGTTGAATGGCGCTACAGCCGAAGCTATCTTTTTTACCTGCCGTATAACCGGCCCATTTTCGACGGCTTCAGTTTTGAATAAAGATATATGTGCAACGGAATTCCGGTTAAAAGGCTCAAGTCCTATCATGCCGTGAAGCAGCTCCTTCATGCGGTCGACTTCCTCCTTAATAGGGTCAGAAGGTGACAACAGTATGAAGTACTCATATACGGTCTCTGCGAACAGGCTTAGTTGTGCTGTATTCTTTTTGGCCATTCCGGTAATTTGTGGTGCAAAAATAAGGTTTTTATGGGGATTTGATCTTAGCGGTCAGCTCAGCAAATATTCCTTAATTACATTCCACTGCTCCCCATCGTGCTTCAGCAGGAAAAAACGGTCGGCCCTGAAAGTGGCGCTGTATTTTTTGTGCTGGTACACATCCATGGCGCGCTTATATTGCTCCGGTGTGAGGTCGCGGTAGGCTATCGTCATGTGCGGGTGGAACTTCCTTTCGACATAATGGATCCCGATCTCGGGATAATTATTCTCAAAGGCATTGATCACGGAAAGCTGCAACGCCTCGAGCTGTGGGGTCATAAGGGGCTTTACATAAATAACGGGGTTGTTCTTATTATCAAAACTTCCAAAATCCTCCAACTCCACACTGAAAGCGCCTGTATAGGGACGTATGCCTTCAAACCACCTGAGCAGTGTACCATGTTCCCTGTCGTCCAGCTTAAAAGGCGCTTTCAGGGTGATGTGGGGCATATTGCGCAGGGCGCGGCTGCTGTTGTAATTTTGTGCGAGATCCTGCCGGAACGCAGTTATCTCATCCGAAACTGACTTGTGTGGTAACAGCGCTATAAAGTAGAGGTTTTCACGTGGCATATACAAATATAGTAAACCATCGTGATAGTAGAGGCCGGTACGTGAAAGACTTACTATGCAATAAGCAGATCTTTCTGGAACAGCAGATCAGGAATGATAGGCCCGGAACATAAAATGGTTTATGTGGTTTTCTTGCTTATCCATATGGGGTTATGAAAAAGGGTCGCCCTCAGGCGACAGCTTAATGGTTAAAAATAGAAAGGTTTAGGTAGGTTGCAATACTTTGGAAATGTAAATATTGTTAGGCTCAACAGTGATCATGTAATGGTTTTTCCTGAAAAGGCCATAAACCGTCAGCCCTATCTGTTTTGTGCCGTCGGGGCGTACCAACACATGTCGGGTATCAAATGTGGTGTTCCCGTCTACAGAATAATATATGGCATTAGTGAACCTGTACCTGATTATGAGCGTATCACTGCTATCGGCATCAGGTACATGATTAAAGTAAAGGAGTTTGATCTTTTTTCCTTTTTTGAGGAATATTTCAAATGCGCGCCGAAGGATCCGCACGCGTTGTTGCATTGTAAATAAAGCAGGCATTTTGGTTGGTGTGTTTTAGTAATTTGCGCTGGGGACGCATGTTGGATGCGATGGCGAATTTAAGCCAAGTCGATGAAAGATCAGCCTAAAAATACCCCTTGTCTATACTTTGTCTATACAAATGACCTATGCTCCTCCTGATAGTATGCTGAATATGCGGACTTTAATTTTAACATTGTTTAGGCTGTTGTGCATCGCATCGATATGTAACTTTAAAAGTTTTCCGGACAAACGGAAGCTGGAAATGTATATGAAGGAAAGAATTACTGCTTTTAGAAAATTTATAAGCATGTTGAATATGCCACGGTGGGCCCGATGGGTTTTCCGTGGGGTGCTTGCCATTTTCCTGTTCATGATCGTGGCTTATGTTTCTCTGGCCTGGTATATAAATACACACAAGGAAGAAGTACTGGCATCAGTCACGAAAGAATTGAACGAAGGTATTTCGGGATCTTTGGAGATCGGGGGTATGGAACCAACATTCCTGCAGGGATTTCCACGGGTGGCCTTGCGGCTCGAAAATGTGATGCTGAAGGATAGCCTTTATCACAACCACGGAAAAATGCTGCTTAAAGCAGGTAGCCTTGATGTATCTGTTAATGCGCTGGCCCTGATGCGTGGTACTATCGAAATAAAAAAGATCGCAATAGCCAATGCTGCCGTAAACCTTTTTACCGATACAACAGGATATAGCAATGCTTCGGTCTTTAAAAAAAATAAAAATGCGAAGGAAGGCGGTGGAGGAGGCAGCTTCCCCGAATTGCGCAAACTCGACCTCGACAACGTAAATTTTGTTATCGATAACCAAAAAATGGGTAAGCTGTACAGTTTTTCTGTAGATGAGCTTGACGGAAGCATTGATTATACCGACGAGGGCTGGGAAGCAGGCATTCGACTCAATACACTCGCGAACAACATGGCCTTCAGTACACGAAAAGGCAGTTTTGTAAAAGGTAAACGCATTGAAGGAAAATTTGACATCAGCTTTAATGCGGGAACGGGTGTGCTTATTGTAGATAAGAACAGGTTGGATATTGGTGGGGAGACATTTTACATCGGGGCAAAAATAAAAACCGCAAGCCCGGATGCCGACTTTGCCATTAACATCGGTAACAATAGTATCTTATGGAAAGATGCCGGTGAACTTCTTTCGCCAAATATAACGAGCAGACTCGAGATGTTTGATATGAAGAAGCCTATTGCTGTAAAATGCGACATAGTTGGCGGATTCAATGTTAAGGGCGACCCGCTGATCCGTGTGAATGCTGAGGTTAAAGATAATACCCTCGACACACCGGGCGGAGTAATAGAGGACTGTAGTTTCTTCGGTGTGTTCACAAATGAGTATATTGGGGGCAAAGGCTATACCGATGCCAATTCGGCCATAAAGCTGTACAACTTCAAGGGTAATTACTCGGGCATACCCATTGTTATGAATAAGGTATTTATCCTCGACCTTGAGAAGCCGGTCGCCGTGGGTGATCTCTCATCCAAATTCCAAATGGAAAAACTTAAGGCATTGATAGATGATGACCTGCTGAAGTTCTCCAAAGGCACTGCTAGTGTAAAGCTGGACTTCCAAGCCGATATAGTGGATTTCAAACTCTCCAAACCCTATGTGAAAGGTCTCGTTGAGGTTAAGGATGCCGATGTACGCTATGTGCCGAGAAAGCTCGATTTTAAAGGGGTCTCTGTCGGATTGAATTTTACTAAGGATGACCTGTTTATAAGTAAGATAATATTAAAGAGTGGAAAAAGTGTTGTGAACATGGAGGGCAGCATCAAAAATTTCCTCAACCTCTATTATACCGATCCAAAGAAGATAGTGCTGACCTGGGACATCCACAGCCCGCAATTGCACCTGGGTGAGTTCATGGGATTTTTGGGGAGCAGGCAACGAAAGCTGCCGGCAACAACTAAGCGTAAAGGCAACATTACCGAAGACCTGGATGTACTGTTTGATAAAAGCAACGTAGACATGAAGTTGCGTGTGGACAAGTTGTACTATAATAAGTTTTACGCTTCTGACGCAAAAGCCGACCTGCTGCTTACCGATGCCGGGGTAGTGGTTAAAAATGCAGGACTGAAACACGCAGGAGGCAGCCTTGTCATCAATGGTTTTTTAGCCCAGAGCGGGAATGTGAATCGTTACAACCTGGAAGCAGTGATCAGTAATGTCGACATCACTAAGTTTTTTTATGCCTTTAATAATTTCGGGATGGAAACACTTGGCTCCAAAAACCTGAGGGGCTTTATTTCGTCCAAAGCCAACATCAGTGGCAGCATGACCGATGCCGGGGCTATTGTGCCAAGATCAATGAACGGCACAATGTCATTCGTCCTGAAAAAGGGAAGGCTGCTCGATTTTGAACCGTTACGCAGCGTTGGCAAACTGGCTTTTCCCAACCGTGATATCGATAATATCGAGTTCTACGATCTCGGCGGCAGGTTTGATGTCAGGGGCGAAAAGGTAACCATTCACCCCATGAAGATCAATTCAAGCGTCATTAATATGGATGTTGAGGGAGTATATTCGTTTGGGAATGGTACAGCGATATATGTAGATGTACCTTTACGCAACCCCAAGCGTGACGAAGGCATTACCGACAAAAAAGAATTGGAAAAACGCCGTAATCGCGGTATTGTGCTTCACCTGAAGGCGGTAGATGATAAAGAGGGCAAGGTTAAAGTGAAACTTGGCGGTAAGAAAGATTGACCTGTCAAACTTTACTACTTTCCACATTTGCAATTTACCCGTGGATGGCTTCCGAATTACCATAATTTTGTATCAGCTGTCCTTCATATTCCAGCCATTCAGCCCAGCGCTTGTCCACATCCACATCAATGGCATATTTTCGCGCAAAGCCTAAAAAGGTTGTATAATGTGTAGCTTCAGAAACCATAAGGTCGTGGTAAAACCCGGCGAGTTCCGGATCCTGTATGTTTTTAGACAGCACCCTGAAGCGCTCACAGCTACGTGCCTCGATCATTGCCGCGAAAAGAAGGCGGTCGATGAATGACATGTTGCGGCTTCCGTCCCTGCGCGCAAATTTCATGAGTTGGTTCACATAATCATCACGCCTTTCAGGCCCCAGTGTATAGCCACGTTGCTTTATGATCTCTACCACCTGCTGAAAATGCTCCATTTCCTCCCTCGCGATCTCAGCCATTTTGATCACAAGATCAATATGTTCCGAATTATTGGTGATCAAAAATATGGCATTGCTGGCCGCTTTTTGCTCACACCAGGCGTGGTCGGTAAGTATCTCTTCTAAATTAGATGCGGCAATATTGGCCCAGCGGGGGTCGGTAAGGAGTTTAAGTCCAAGCATGGTAATGAAATTATAGCACGAAATTACAAATTCTATTCGTAATGCATTATTTGTGTATTTATTTAATACCAAGTCGCATTATCACCGTATTAATTCTTCCCTTCCTTCTCATTCAAATATTTCCAGTACCGTTTCGGAACGTGCTGTATATGAAGCTTCATGTTTTTGCGGGCCGGGATGTTCGTACTGTTGAAGTAGTCCTTCCAAAGCATTGATGCCAGTTCCTCTTTTTCATCCACCAATTCGGCGGGAAGCTGCACCCTGCGCGTATCTACATTAGCCACGAACTCGTATGTTATTTCCTCTACAGTGTGCAGGTCATAATACAGGCCGTACTTTCTTTTCACGTCATAAATGATCCAACGCTGGTCGGCATAGCGGTCCCGGAAAAATTTTACAATGAGCGGCAATACGTTAAAGTCGGGTTCTACCGGACAGTAATATATGCCGTCCGCCGTCTGCTGGAAACGAATGAAGGCCTTCATGCGGTGGCGTTCGCGGCTCACGCTCCGTTCCATTTTTGATATCGCCATTACGTGCACATTCCCAAAGTTATTGTATGCGCCAGGGGTATTGTCGAAAATATAGCAGGCAAGAGCAAAGAGGTCCTGGAAGGTTTTTGGGTCTTCGGACAGGTAAGCCCAGTAGAATTTCTTGTGCCATTCCGGCGATAGCTTTTTTTGCAGTCCTGCCCATACACGTTTTGCCTTTGCTTCATCGGTTATTACCTCAAGGGTATCCTGAATGAGTCCGGGGGCGTAATATTTTTGCCATATCAGCTGTACCCTGCCTGGCTTTCTATCGTAAAATTCAAAGATCGATGTCAGAAGCCCTTCAAAGGAGCCGTCGAATATATATGTTGTCATGACTTGGAAAGTTAGAATAAGCTAAGCTGGTTTTGCGGTACTTTCAGATACTTGCTGGAACTTTCGGAAAGGATGATGTTCTTGAGGTGAGGGGCGTCAGGCTCGTTGAGAACATACGGGCTGTCGGCACACCGGATGAAATGCTTCGCACGACTATAGGCAATGCCTATTTTTTGCAACTGGTCGCTTCGTAATTTTCCAAATTTACGCGCCTGCAGGATCTTGTGAGCTGACGTTACGCCTATGCCAGGCACGCGGAGTATCATCCGGTGATCGGCAGTATTGATGTCTATAGGAAATTGCTCCAGGTTCCGCAGGGCCCAGCTGAGCTTGGGGTCGATGTCGGTATCCAGGTGTGGGTTCTTCGGGTTGAGCAGCTCTTTTACGCCAAACCCGTAAAACCGCATAAGCCAGTCGGTCTGGTACAGCCTGTTCTCGCGCAGCAGTGGGGGCTGGCTGCCTATCATTGGCATCCGGTCATCGTAGCTTATGGGTATGTACCCGGAATAGTAAACGCGCTTAAGGCTGAAGTTTTTGTAGTACTGGTCGGCGCTGTACATGATCTCCATATCGGTTTCTGGTGTTGCGCCAATGACCATCTGGGTACTTTGCCCCGCCGGGACGAATTTTGGCACGTGCTTGATCAGGCCGGTCTTTTTCTCGTCCTTAAATTGGGTAATGGTGTCTTTTATAAAGCCTAACGGACGCTTCACCTCCTCATGCGATTTGTCCGGTGCCAGAAGTTTCAGGCCGGCTTCGGTAGGCATCTCGAGGTTGATGCTCATCCGGTCCGCATATAGCCCAGCTTCTGTCAAGAGTTCAGGGCTGGCTCCGGGTATCGTCTTAAGATGGATGTAGCCGTTAAACCGCTCTTCCAGGCGGAGTTTTTTAGCAATGCGCACCAAGCGTTCCATTGTATAGTCGGCATTTTTAAAGATGCCCGAGCTCAGGAAAAGGCCTTCGATGTAGTTGCGGCGGTAAAAGCTCATGGTAAGCGCCACGACTTCATCTACCGTAAAAGCAGCGCGTTTCACATCGTTGCTTTTGCGCGATACACAAAAGGCGCAATCGAAAATGCAATGATTTGTTAATAAAATTTTTAGCAGGGACACACAACGGCCATCCTCGGTATAGGTATGGCAAATACCATTGCTACTGTTACCTATGCCCTTGTTGTTGTTTTTGCGATCCCCTCCGCTGGAAGCACAGGAAACATCGTATTTCGCCGCATCTGCCAATATATTCATCTTTTCTCTAATCCTGTCGTGCATGGTAGAATATTTTCTTCAAAAATAACAGAAAATAATTTACTATCAAAAATTAACAGTGAAATTATTAGGGTGTAAGTGGGGTAACTTGTTATTTATGTAACAATTTTTCTCTAAATAAAACGCTTAAATGCTAAAATTTTGTTAATATTGAACCCTGTAAGACAGTCTCTTTAGCAAAAATTAGTAGTCATAAATTGTATTTTAACAAATATGGTACAGATTTGGCGCAAATTGGAGTATTTAATGTATAGATTTTAAACAATATTAAAAAGACGTAAACAGCTTGTAAAATCTTAAGGCAGCTTATAAAACGAACAACTTTTCGGATTATATTTGCCCGCTGAATTAAGATGCTGTAAACGAAGTTCTTAAAACCGAAATGGAAGGCCCCGAAAAAAAACATGCGATTAAGCTGGAAGTTATGAAGAAAATTTTATTTTTTGCGATCCTGTTATCTTCTTTAACAGGATTTTGTCAGGTGATTACTGTTAATACAAATCAGTCGTCCGGGCAACTGGTAAACAACGTGTTAGTTAATAACTCGTGCCTCGTTCAAATTACGAACGTTACCACAAGTACCGGCTCGAACTTTGGCTCGTCTAACGGTATCGGGTCCTACCAAAACACCAACCCTGCATTTCCCGCGGGTGCTTCAGGTCTTTTGCTGACCACCGGCCAGGCGGTCCTTTCGCCGGGACCCAACAGTACGATCTTGAGCAACGGAGGTTCTTCGGCTGCGTGGGGAGGCAACGCCGAGCTTGAAACGGCGCTTGCGGCACAGGGAGTGAACATAACGTCTAAAAACGCTACAGTATTCCAGTTTGACTTTGTGCCTAACTCAAGCAACTTTGGACTTGATTTCCTGTTCGCTTCTGAGGAATATGGTGCTTTCCAGTGTGCTTCGAATGATGCGTTCGTAGTGTTGCTTGACAATCTTGATGATGCTGCCGGCCCATACAATGTTGCAATGGTACCCTCTACGACCGATCCTGTAACGGTAAGCAATATCCGTAATAATTTATACTTGTCAGCATGTCCTTCTGTCAATGCAAACTATTTCGGTGCTTTTAATGGTGGTTCCAATGCTGCCGGCGCTGCCATAAATTATAACGGACAAACAAAGCTGATGCATGTGGGTGGTGTTTTGGTCCCCAATGCACATTACCGCATAAAGCTTATCATTGCTGACGATGGCGGTGATGACGGAACAGATGGTGATTATGACTCAGCTGTTTTCATACCTGCAGGCAGCCTTAACCTGGGCCACCAGGTATTTGGTGTGAACTACACCGGGCCTAATGCGCTTTGCTACGGCCAATCGCATGTACTGGATACGGGCCTTGACCCGGCTGTTTATGATTTTGAATGGAGACTTGGCAATCAGGTCCTTGCAGAGACTGGCCCTGCGCTTACCATCGACGGACCGGGAACTTATTCTGTAACCCTGAGCCGTGCAGATATTGGCTGTGTAACTACACAGTCGGTAGTAGTGCAATATACCTCCGAGATCCCTGCAGGACAGCCAAGTAACCTATACAGGTGTGAGAACCAAGCCGGTACTTATACATATGACCTTTCGGTAAATACACCTTTGTTGACACAGGGGCTTAATCCAAATACGGTAGTTACCTACCACTCGTCGCAAACCATTGCCGAAAATGACGGCGTGGCATTGCCTTCAAACTATACCAGCCCTAGCGGTGCTACGATATGGGCGCGTGTTGAGAACCCGGATAACGGATGTTACACTCTCAGGTCGTTCCAGTTGCTTACTTCGCCCCCTCCTACTGCTACACAGCCGGGCAATCTTGTATTGTGCGAAGGTGTTCAGGGCTCTAACAGCGCTATATTCAACCTGAACCTTCAGGACCCTATCATATTGGGTGCACAGCCTAGTACAGAAAACGCCATCAGCTACTTTACGTCTATGACCGCGGCTAACCTTGGCACTCCTGCCATAGACACTCCTGCCAGTTTTACGGGTACCAACCAGACAATATATGCAAGGATCCAAAAATCATTTGATCCCCAGTGTTTTTCGATAACTACCTTCAACCTTGTCGTGAACCCTCTTCCGGTACTTCCGGCTTCTCAAACAATCAATGCTTGTAATAGTTATACACTGCCGGCTCTTGCCACAGGTGCTTATTATACAGGTAATGGCGGTACAGGCACACAACTGGCTGCCGGTTCAGCGATCACAACATCACAAATAGTATACGCTTACGCACAATCCGGTGGTACGCCAAACTGTACTAACCAGTCAACGCTTACCATCAATATCGTTTCGGCATCTACTGCGCCTGCTAACGTAACAGCTTGCCAAAGCTATACGCTTCCGGCACTTAACCCGGGCGAAGAATATCACAGTGCACCAAACGGGGGAGGTACTACCTATCCTGCCGGGCATGTGATCACAAATACGCAGACCGTATACTTTTTTATACCGGCCGCGGCATCATGTACACAAAACAACAGTTTTACTGTTACCATAACTAATACTCCTACGGTAACAGAACTTCCTGATGTTAACCAGTGCCAGCCATATGTGCTACCGATATTGCCAAACGGACAGAACTATTATACAGGCACTAACGGTTCTGGGACCCAGATCCCTGCGGGAACACCAATTTCTACGTCCCAGACTATTTACATTTATGTGAACAATCCTTCTAACCCTGCGTGTACAGCACAAAGCGACCTTGTTATAACCATAAACGGTGTTCAGGTGGTGGACTCTGACGATATCGTGAGGTGTAACGGATATCCGCTGCCGGCACTTACAGTGGGCAACTATTATAACGGTCCGGGCGGTACTGGAGGGATGATCGCTGCAGGCACTACCATTAGCGCCAGCCAAACAGTTTACATATTTGCGCAAGTTGGTGCTTGTACTGATGAGGACAGTTTCGTTGTAACTATCAACCCACTTCCTACACTACCTGCTTATCCAAATGTGACCGTTTGCGGAACATATAGCCTGCCAAATAACCTGCCGTCGTATGCCCACTATTATACTGGAACTACGGGTACGGGTACAATGCTGGCCCCGGGTACTATTATTTCTAACTCACAGACCATATACGTTTACACTGATCCAAACGAATTTGGCTGTAGGAGGCAAAGGGTATTTACTGTTACTATCATAGATGCTCAGGCAATAACACCTAATAACCAGACTGTGTGTGGAAGCTATACACTTCCTGCATTAAGCCTCGGGCAGTATCGTACTGCGCCGGGTGGCGGAGGATCAGTTTTGGCTCCGGGCACTGTGATCAACAGTACACAGACTATATATGTATATATTGTTTCGAATTCTACACCGCCATGTACTGCAGAGGATAGCTTTACGATTACCATTAAGCCAATACCTACAGTAACGACCATTCCGGATGTTGTAGCATGTACAAGTTATACCCTGCCTGCAATAACAGTTACTAATGGTACTGCAGGCTACTATACTGCCCCTCAGGGTGGAGGTACTATGATCCCTGCCGGCACTGCGCTTACTTCGTCGCAAACAGTATATATATATGCGCAATCCGGAGGCACGCCAAACTGCGTTCGCCAAAGGCAGTTCAATGTGACCATTGTAGAGAATAACTCTATTGCTCCGCCAAACGTGATTTCTTGTAGCCCTTATACACTTCCTGCGCTACCTGTCGGAAATTATTATCCATCGGCCAACGGAGGAGGTACAATAATACCTGCCGGTACTGTTATTAATACATCGCAGACAATTTACACTTATGTGAATACTACAGTTGGAGCTAACTGTACAGGAGATGACAGCTTTACTGTTACAATAAATCCTCAGGTAGTGGCAGACGATCCGGCAGACGTAGTTACATGTACGCCATATGAGCTTCCTGCACTTACCAATGGGAACTATTTTACAGGCCCTGATGGCGGTGGTACGCAGATAGCCGCCGGTACGATAATTACCGAAAGCCAGACGCTGTATGTTTATAACACAACTCCCAACACTGTCAATTGTGCTGCCGAGAACAGCTTTACTATAACAATAGAAACTATAGATGTCCAAGACCTGCCGGATGTTTTGGTTTGCGGTGGCTATGTGTTGCCGGAACTCACTTCGGGTAACTACTATACCGGTACGGGAGGCTCAGGAACGCAGCTCAACGAAGGGGATCTTATCGATGCTGACCAGACGATATATATTTACGGTGAAACAAATACAACGCCGCCGTGTAGCGATGAGGAGTCTTTCGAAGTGGTTATCAAGCCGGCTCCGGTTATTGATGATCCCGGCAATGCAGGCTCTTGCGGACCTTATGTGCTGCCTGCCCTTACGGGAGGTAACTATTTTACAGGTCCTGGAGGCTCGGGTACACAGTACTTTGAAGGCCAGGTTATAACAGAGACCACGCAACTTTATATTTATGCAGATACAGGTGGTACGCCAAACTGTAGTTCAGAGAATCCGTTCCTGGTAGTTATCAATCCAGCTGCCCCTGAAGACGTTTCTGAATGTGGCAGCTATGAGCTTCCGCCACTTGAGGTGGGGAACTATTTCACAGGGCCTGCCGGAACAGGTACGCCTAAGTTCGCCGGGGACATCATTACAACCACACAGGATATGTACGTATATGTAGACCTGGGCCCCGGAGTGAACTGTACAGACAACAACGTATTTACCATAACCATTACACCTTATCCGGTTTTGGCTCCGGTAACAGACGTGACTGTTTGTGACAACTATGAGCTTCCGGCACTGGCTGTAGGGAATTACTATACCGGCCAGGGCGGAACAGGCAATATGCTACCTGCAGGCACCTATGTGACCTCTACACAAACTATATATGTTTATGCCGTGAACGGTACTTCGCCGCAATGTGTTAGCGAAGACGACTTCCTGGTAACTATAAACAACACGCCTCTTGTAGATGCGCGCTCGGATGTATTGGCTTGCGAAAGCTATACGCTGGACCACCTGATAGTAGGTAACTACTTTACAGGTCCGGGCGGTACCGGAACGCCAATGTTCGAAGGCAATGTGATCACTGATACCATGACGGTATACATCTATGCAGATTCGGGCACGACCCCTAACTGTCCGGGTGAGAACAGTTTCCTTGTAGAAGTGTTCCATGTAAACCCTGATGCCCCTGCCGATGTAGAGGTATGTAACAGCTACACGCTTCCTGCCCTTACCGAAGGTGGCTATTTTGCTAATCCCGGAGGTCCGGACCCTGTTGACCCTACCGCAAATCCTGAGATCCCTGCAGGTACGGTACTAACAGCCCCGTATGATGCCGATCTGTATGTATACTCTCAAACTGGCGGGACAAGGATCAACTGTAATGAAGAGAATATATTCCACGTAACGATAAACGAGACCCCTGTAGTGGCGACCCCTGCCGACGTTGCACAATGTACTCCGTATGTACTGCCTGCACTTACAGCAGGAAGTTATTATACCGGCCCAGGCGGAACAGGTACTGTTATGGCCGAAGGCTTTGAGATCACAACCCCTATGACCGTATATATCTATGCGGCGGCAGGTACTGATAATATGTGTTTTGATGAGCACAGCTATTTTGTGGACGTGAACATTGTCGATGTTCCTGAAAGGCCGGATGTTACAGCTTGTGGACAGTTTATACTGCCTGCATTGCCTGCAACACAGGGCAACTACTTTACAGGGCCTAATGGTACAGGTACAATGCTGAACCCGGGTGACGCGATAACGGCTACAGGCCCGAACACGATCTACATATTCAAGTCAGCCGGAACAACCGTAGTATGTACTGACCAGTCAGACTTTATCGTAACCATCATACAGGCGCCCGTACCGCAACCTACAGATCCTGTAGTGGTATGTGGTATAGATGACTTTGGCCATGGTATTTTCAACCTTGTGCCTGCAATGCAGCAGTCGCTTGGCGGACAGCCTAACGCTGTGATATCGGTACACGAAACACTTGCCGATGCACAGTGGGATAATGCACCGATACCAAATGATGGCGTATCGTTGCCAAACAATACGTCGGCATACCATAACGCATTTGCATATACCCAAACGCTTTATGTAAGGCTTGAATCGACACTTTCGGACTGTTATACTGTAGGCACTATACAGTTGGTTGTTAATCCGCGCCCTGTAGCTACCACTCCTGAGCCGTATGAAATGTGCGATAACGGAGGTAATGATACCGATGGCATTGCTAACTTTGACCTGACCACACTGGAGGATGAAATACTGGGTACGCTTAACCCTGCACAGTTCGGAGTGACCTTCTACAATACAGGAGTGCTTATTCCGACCCCGGCAAGCTATAATAGCCCAAGCGATACCATAATAGGAAGGGTAACTAATAATGTTACGGGCTGTTTTGATGAGGTTGAGGTAGAGCTTATCGTGAACCCACTGCCGGTAGCTAACGCGCCTACGCCATACACGCTTTGCGACATAACCAATACCGGGGATGAAATAGAAGTGTTTGACCTTAATACTAAAATTGACGAAATAATCGCTATACCTGGCGGTACCCAGGATGGTATCATTGTTACGTTCTTTAAGAACTTTAACGATGCCAATGTTGGGACCGGCCCGAGCCAGATACTGAATCCTGAGGCTTACTCCAACACATTGGCTGTTGAAGCCATATTCGTACGGGTAACCATAGAAGAGACAGGCTGCTATAGGGTAGTGCTTCTTGATGTAAGGGTAGAGCCTGTACCTGTGCTTACAATGCCTACACAGGATGAACTTACTGTGTGTGATACTAACGGGACCGGCCTTGGTGTATTTGACCTTAACGCACTTGTGCAGGACATGGTGAATAATGGCCCGGACCTTCAGGTTACTTTCCATATTACATCGCAGGATGCTATAGATGGCAACAACCCGATAACAGGCGACCTTGCCAATTACCACAACGTGGATCCGTTCATCCAGTTCCTTTATGTAAGGGTAGAGAACACTGTTACAGAATGTACAAGGAATGAGCCGTATATGATCACCCTTATTGTTGAACCTGCGCCACAGGCGTCGGAAGACCTTGAGGACCTTGTGCAGTGTGATGACCAGGATAACAACGGACAGGATAATAAGGCGTACTTTAACCTTACAGTTCAGGATGCTGTGATCACAGCTGCGCTTGCGCCAAGGGTAGTGACCATTGAGTACTATACCAGCCTGAACAGTGCTAATAACGGTATGCCGAAAATAACCAATCCTGCGCACTATCTTGGTACGCATGAGCAGTTCATTTGGGTAAGGGTGGAAGATCCTGATACTGAATGCTACAGTGTAGAAAGCTTCCAGCTACTGCTTGACCAGCCGCTGCTGCTTACACGGCCTACTATGCTGGCGCTTTGTAACGAGAGCCTTGCGCCAACTGGAACGAACAACGATGGGATAACAGAATTTGACCTTACGGTGAAAGATGAAGAGATACTGGGGCCATTGGGTATAGGACAGGGAATGCTCGTAGAGTACTTTGTGACCGATCCGAGGCTTGATCCGGCGGCGCTTCCAATAGGGAACCCAACAGCTTATGAGAACATTGGGCCACCACTTAACAACCCGCAGACCTTATTCGTAAGGGTGACTACTCCTAAAGGATGTTTTAGCTATACAACGCTTACCATAAAAGTGCTTCCGCTGCCGGTGCCGGATACTACACCAGATCCGCTGGTGAAGTGTGATGACAACAACTCGCCTGACGGCATGGAGATATTCAACCTGACAGATGCCGCGGCAGATATCAGGAACGGCGATGCTACAATGATACTCACGTATTATACGACCGAGCAGGATGCGATAGACAGGATAAACCAGATCACGAACATTACTGCATACAACACGGCTACCAGGACAATATGGGTTAGGGCAGAAGCCAACACGGGTAATGCAGCCGATCCGGTATGTTACCAGATCGTACAATTGGAAGTGATCGTGAACCTGCTTCCTGAACTGGGTAATGCTGGCGTGATAGAACCGTATGCGATATGCGAGCAGAATACGGATGGTATCGCTACCTTCGACTTCAACACGCACATGGACGAGATACTTGGAGCGGGTGTTGATCCTGCAGGATTTACCATCAGGTTCTTCAGGAACGCGGGCGATATGGCAGCGAACATTGCAATGCCATATATCTATACCAATACTTCGTCGCCGAACGTACAGAACATAATCGTAAGGGTGGAGAATAATGATACAGGCTGTATAAACACTGCGCCGTTGACCCTATTGGTAGAAGAGGCGGCCATTGCCAACCCAATTACTACTACGTTCTTTGAGTGTGATTATGACGGAAACAATGATGGTGAGTTCACTTTCGACCTTACTGTTGTGGAGCCTGAGGTACTGGGCGGACAAAGCCCAACGACCTATAGCGTGAAGTACTATACAAGCCTTGCAGATGCAGAGGGAGATGTGAACGCCATAGCTGTACCAACGGCTTACCTTAGCGCACCTGATCACCAGATGATCTGGGTAAGGGTGACCAATGAGAGCACAGTAAGCGGATGCAACGATATAACCACACTGGAACTGTTCGTAGAGCGTATCCCGGAACCGGTCCTTGATGCTGACCATACTACAGTTTGTATCGACTTTGTGACAGGTGAAAATGTTCGCGCTGCGATAATAGATACAGGCCTGGATGCTACACATACATTTGTATGGACCAAAGACGGTGTCGTAATGGTGGGCGAAACGGGCCCAACGCTTACAGTGCTTGAGCCGGGAAGCTACAATGTAGTGGCTACCAGCGCAACAGGATGTGTGTCTGACCCTATCGCACCGATAATTATCGAGAAGAGCGGTCCTGCAAGCCCTATAGGGTTTGGTTATGTAGTAGGTGATCCGTTTGGTGAGAACCAGATCATTACAGTACTTGTACAAGGATTTGGCGAATACCAGTACAGCATTGATAATGGGCCATGGCAAAACTCGAACGTGTTCGAGAACGTATCGGCCTACCGTGACCATGTGATCCACGTGAGGGACATTGCTACAGCTGACCCATGTGACGACCTTGAGCTGATACTTGATCTTGAAGGAGTGAGGCCTATAGACTATCCGAACTTCTTTACGCCGAACGGCGACGGTTACCACGATCACTGGCAGCCATTCGGGTTGGGCAACCAGCCGGCTGTTGTATACATCTTTGACCGATACGGCAAACTGCTTAAGCAGATAAGCACAAGTCCTGAAAGCCTTGGATGGGATGGTACCTATAATGGTACGCCAATGCCTGGAGACGATTATTGGTTTACTATTGAGTACACCGTAGGCGATCAGAAAAGGGAATTTAAAGGCCACTTCGCCCTGAAGAGATAACATAAGATAATTGAATACTAAAAAAGGCATCCGGGAACGGATGCCTTTTGTTTTTAGTGCCGTCACTTTAAAAGCTTTGGACTTTGGACTTTTTAGTATTACCTCCTCAGGGCCTGAAGCCTCGCTACATATTTGCCTACAACATCAAACTCAAGGTTGACGATGCTGCCCGGCCGTATGTTCTTAAAATTGGTATGCTCGAATGTGTAGGGGATGATCGCTACGCTGAACTCGTGGTCTTTGGAGTTCACCACCGTCAGGCTTACCCCGTTCACGGTAATGGAACCTTTTTCTATGGTAATGTTATTTTGCATTTTGTCATAGCCAAAGGTAAAATACCAGCTGCCGCCTGCTTCCTCCACAGAAGAGCAAATGCCTGTCTGGTCTACATGCCCCTGCACAATATGCCCGTCTAGGCGGTCACCCAGCTTCATGGCACGCTCCAGGTTAACAATGCCGCCTTCGTGCCACCCCTTCAGGTTGGTCTTGTCAAGCGTCTCCTTAATGGCGGTAACGGTATAGTTTTCGCCATCAATGGCAACCACAGTTAGGCATATGCCGTCGTGCGATACGCTCTGGTCTATTTTAAGTTCATGGGTAATGGGTGAGGAGATGGTTATGTGATAATTGCTGTTATCATGCACTATTTTTTTGATAGTGCCCGATGCTTCTATAATTCCTGTAAACATGCTGATTTATTTTGCTAAATTTGTAGCTTCAAAATTACGCAATAATAAGCATCATGACAAAAAAGGCAGAGAATGTAATACTGGGCATATCCGTGGGCGACCTTAACGGCATCGGGGCTGAGGTGATCCTGAAAACTTTTGAGGACAGCCGAATGCTCGAGTTCTGTACCCCGGTGATCTTTGCCAATGTAAAAACCCTGTCTTTCGTAAAGAAAACTTTCGAATTTACCTGCAACCTGCACGGCATTGATAATTTGTCACAGCTGGTGATCGGTAAGATCAATGTGCTTAACGTTTGGAAAGAGCCTTTCAATATCGAGTTCGGCAAGAACGATGAATCGGCCGGCCAGTATGCTATAAAGTCATTTACAGAGTCGGTGGCTGCATTAAAAGAAGGAACTATAGATGTGCTGGTTACAGCACCCATCAATAAGTACAATATCCAATCGGAAGAGTTCAAATTCCCCGGTCATACCGACTATCTTGATCAGCAACTCGAAGGCGATGCATTGATGCTGATGGTGCAGGACAGCCTGCGCGTAGGATTGCTTACCGATCATATCCCGGTAAACGAGGTTTCGGCACACCTGACCGAAGAACTCATCCGTAAAAAGATACTGACCATCAATAGAACGCTGAAGCAGGATTTTGCAATTGGCAAGCCAAAGATCGCAATGCTGGGGGTAAATCCGCATAGTGGCGACAATGGTGTGATAGGCAGTGAGGATGATCAGGTAGTAAAGCCTGCGCTTAAGAAATTGTTTGAAGAAGGCGTGCATGTATTCGGGCCATTTTCTGCCGACAGCTTTTTTGGCAGTGGCCAATATGAAAAGTATGATGCAGTGATAGCAGCCTACCACGATCAGGGACTGATACCGTTCAAGACGCTTTCGTTCGGAAACGGCGTTAATTATACTGCGGGGCTGGAGGCGATACGCACCTCGCCAGATCACGGAACCGCCTATGAGATAGCGGGTAAGGGGCAGGCTGATCATAATTCGTTTAAAGAAGCGGTTTATCTGGCGCTCGATGTGTACCAGAACAGGGCGATCTACAAAGAAATAAGCAAAAACCCTCTGAAGATCAGGGAAAAGCAGGAAGAAAAAAAATACGGTTAACAGTTTTGTGTTTGCAATAATTTTCTATCTTTGCACGCTCGAAATATGTTGTAATGAATGAGTTGCGGCATTTTAATCGAAAAAATAGTTAAAACTGGCGAAATGAAAGCGAATAAAGAATTTTTAATCCCTTTCGTGGGGTTAAAGCAGGGGAAGCACCAGTTTGAGTTTGAAATAGATAAAAAGTTCTTTGATGGCTTTGGTTTTGATGAATATAACAACGTCAACATTAAAGTTAGCCTGGTTTTGGAGAAAATGAGCACGATGCTTGAACTTAACTTTAAGCATAAGGGTACGGTAAATGTTCCGTGCGACCTGACCAATGAGGATTTTGACCTGCCCGTGAAAGGGAAGCTCAGGCTGATCGTGAAATTTGGTGATGAGTTCAACAACGACAACGACGAGATACTGGTACTGCCGCACGGCGAATACCAGGTAGACGTATCACAATACATCTATGAATCGATCGTGCTTTCGGTCCCTTCAAAGCGGGTGCATCCCGGAATAAAGGACGGTACGCTGGACACCGTGATATTAGACAAACTGAACGAGCTTGCTCCGAAAGAGAAAGTAAAGAAAGAAGAACAAAAAGAGAATACCGATCCCCGTTGGGACGAATTAAAAAAACTGTTAAACGGATAAAATAATATAGAAAATGGCACATCCTAAGAGAAAGACCTCGAAAACAAGAAGAGATAAGAGAAGGACACATTATAAAGCTTCTGTACCACAGATCGCTACATGCCCAATTACAGGCGAGGCGCATTTGTACCACAGGGCTTACTGGCATGAAGGCAAAATGTACTACAGGGGCCAGGTAGTTATCGACAAACAGGAAGCGGTTGCTTAATTGCTTAAAGATACATGGGTAAAACTCTCACAATGTGGGAGTTTTTTTGTTAACGACCATTTATTTTTTATTAAGCCGGCTTTCGTAAGGCCGATTTGTAATTTTTTTTGTAATTTCAACCACTTTTCAAATTCCCTAAACCGAATTGAAAGATCTATCCTATGAGTAAAATAACAGCCGCCATTACCGCGACAGGTGCTTATGTGCCTGATTTTGTGTTATCGAACAAGCTGCTCGAAACAATGGTAGACACCAATGACGAATGGATCACGAGCCGTACCGGTATCAAAGAAAGGCGCATTCTGAAAGATAAAGACAAAGGAACATCCTTTTTAGCCATAAAAGCAGCCGAAGACCTGCTGAAAAAAAGCGGTACCAACCCCGAGGAGATCGATATGGTGCTTCTTGCTACCACTACCCCTGATATGCCCGTAGCCGCAACGGCAGTTTACGTAGCTACCCAAATAGGAGCGGTAAATGCATTTGCCTACGACCTCCAGGCGGCATGCTCGAGCTTCCTTTACGGAATGAGCACAGCGGCAGCCTACATACAGGCAGGGCGATACAAGAAAGTGCTTGTTATCGGTGCCGATAAAATGTCATCCATCATTAACTATACCGACAGGGCTACCTGCATCATCTTTGGTGATGGCGCGGGCGCAGCGTTGTTCGAACCGAATGAAGAGGGCCTTGGCCTTCAGGATGAGATATTGAGGAGCGATGGCATCGGCCGCGAATACCTTAAGATCGAAGCAGGAGGATCATTGCTGCCGGCATCGCATGAAACCATCGACAATGGGCAGCATTATGTGTTCCAGGATGGAAAGACCGTTTTTAAGTATGCGGTTTCCAACATGGCCGACATAAGCGAAAAGATCATGCAAAGGAACAACCTTACCAATGATGATGTTAACTGGCTGATATCGCACCAGGCGAACAGGAGGATCATCGATGCCACATCATCACGCATGGGCCTTGATGAATCCAAGGTATTGGTGAATATCGAAAAATACGGCAACACCACATCGGCTACATTGCCACTGTTGCTTAACGACTTTGAACACCTTTTCAAAAAAGGGGACAACCTTATATTCGCTTCCTTTGGGGGCGGGTTCACATGGGGTTCCATCTACCTTAAGTGGGCTTACGACAAAAAATAAACAACCTAAACAAAATTCGGAAATTATGGATATTAGAGAGATTCAAAACCTGATCAAGTTTGTGGCGAAATCCGGTGCTACAGAAGTTAAGCTGGAAATGGATGACTTCAAGATCACCATTAAAACTACAGATGCTGCTGCCTCTGAAGCTACTGCTTACGTACAGCACATACCAATGGGCCAGCCGGTTGCCCAGGCGCCTGTTGCACAAGCTGCACCAGCTGCTGCTCCTGCCGCCCCGTCTGCACCAGTTGCTGCTGATGACAATTCGAAATACATTACTATCAAGTCACCGATCATTGGTACGCTATACAGAAAGCCATCGCCGGACAAGCCTGTTTTTGTTGAAGTAGGCAGCACTATCTCTAAAGGAGATGTGGTTTGTGTTATCGAGGCGATGAAGCTGTTCAACGAGATCGAGTCGGAAGTATCAGGCAAGATCGTAAAGGTACTGGTAGACGACGCGTCGCCGGTAGAGTTCGATCAGCCATTATTCCTTGTTGACCCGTCGTAAATTATTTTAAATGTTGAATTTTAGATGCTGAATGTAATGGCATTTAAATGAATTTAAAATTTATCATTCAAAATTTAAAATAGAAAAACGATGTTCAAAAAGATATTAATTGCTAACAGGGGAGAGATCGCGCTACGCGTGATAAGGACCTGCAGGGAGATGGGCATTAAGACCGTAGCGGTATATTCTACCGCCGATGCGGAAAGCCTGCACGTAAAGTTCGCTGACGAAGCCGTTTGTATCGGCCCGCCGCCAAGCAACCTTTCCTACCTGAAAATACCAAATATTATTGCTGCCGCGGAAATTACCAACGCAGATGCCATACACCCGGGCTACGGGTTTTTGTCTGAAAACGCCAAGTTCTCAAAAATATGTGCCGAGCACGGTATCAAGTTCATTGGTGCTTCGCCGGACATGATCGACAAAATGGGTGACAAGGCTACCGCCAAAGCTACCATGAAGGCAGCCGGAGTACCTTGTGTACCTGGATCCGACGGGCTTTTGGATTCGTATGAGCATGCTGAGAAGCTGGCGGGCGAATTCGGCTATCCCGTAATGCTTAAAGCTACTGCCGGTGGTGGTGGCAAAGGTATGCGTGCCGTGTGGAAGCAGGAAGATCTGCTGAAGGCATGGGAAAGCGCTAAACAGGAAGCTGCAGCTTCATTTGGCAACGACGGCATGTACATGGAGAAGCTTATCGAAGAGCCACGCCACATTGAGATACAGGTGGTAGGTGATTCATTTGGTAAAGCGTGCCACCTTTCTGAAAGGGACTGTTCTGTACAACGCCGCCACCAGAAACTTACTGAAGAGACACCATCGCCATTCATGACCGACGAGCTTCGTGAGAAAATGGGCGAGGCCGCCGTAAAAGCTGCCGAGTTCATTAAATACGAAGGGGCCGGTACGGTAGAATTCCTGGTAGACAAGCACAGGAATTTCTATTTCATGGAAATGAACACCCGTATCCAGGTAGAGCACCCCATTACCGAACAGGTAATTGACTACGACCTGATACGCGAGCAGATACTTGTTGCCGCAGGTGTGCCCATTTCGGGCAAGAACTACCTTCCGCAGCTGCATTCTATCGAATGCCGCATCAATGCTGAGGACCCGTATAACGACTTCAGGCCGTCTCCGGGTAAGATCACTACCCTGCACATGCCGGGTGGGCATGGTGTAAGGTTGGATACGCACGTATACTCGGGCTATACCATTCCGCCAAACTATGACTCGATGATCGCTAAGCTGATCACTACAGCACAGACAAGACAGGAAGCCATAAACAAGATGAAGCGTGCATTGGATGAGTTCGTTATCGAGGGTATCAAGACCACGATACCATTCCATAGGCAGCTGATGGATGAGCCGGATTATGTGGCCGGTAACTACACCACAAAATTCATGGAGTCTTTCCACATGAAAGAACAACAATAATAGTAAGGATCCCGCTTCGGCGGGATCTTTTATTTTGTAATGATTTGAATATATCGTCCAGTTACATTTTCAGCGATGTATATTGATGGCATTTCACCATCCTTTTTTACGTTCCAGATCTCTTCTTCATCAGCGTTTTCGTTAAGAATGCGATAACCACTCGTTTCGCCGCGGAACTTCCTTTCTTTCATGACGAACAGATATGTATTCCCTACCACTACTTTTTTGAACGAATCATCCACATTAAGGCTGTCATTTGTCCCGACGATCAGTCCTGTATCTTTTTCATTCCCAATCAGGTACAAAGGGTCAGCATCGGTTTCATAAATTTTGATGACGGTATAAATATCCCTTACTTCTTCATTTGAAGAAAAATTCAATAGTAGAAAAGTTAATAGTGTGACAAATAGCTTCATAATTATTTGCAGGTTGAACCGTTATAATTTCGGGATGTGTATTTTTATTTTATATATCTTGCACTTGATCATTAACGATAAAAATAAACAATTATGATGAAGACTTTTAAACCTGCATTCAGGTTATTTGCAGGCGCCGTACTGCTTTTAACAATGTCGGCCACTACATTGTATGCTCAGGAGAAGGACAGGGCCGGAGAAGGCGCTAAAGCAGTTACTACAGAGATGAAAACGCAGCTTTCGCTAAATGATGGACAGTATGCCAAAGTAATGGACATCAACAAAACATTCCTGCAAAAAGCGGCAGAGGCCGAAAAGGTGGCCAATGCCACTGATAAGGCTAAAAAACTAAAAACGCTGACTGATGACAGGGATGCAAAGCTGAAATCGGTGCTTAATGAAACACAGTTTAAAACCTACCAGGCAGGAAGGACAGGCAATGCTAAAAAACTTCGGGCTTATTACCAATAATTAAAATACAGACATGAGAAAATTCATAAAGACGATCGCCGTTTTGGCTATTATTTCAACAACATCCTGTTCTGACGCACCTGTGGAAGTTACAGCTTCGGATATTTGTACCGAAGAGTATAAAGATGTCCTGGTAACTACAGAGGGCATTGTCCGCCTGCCAAACAATTTCTACACAGCCGGCGGAACGGTAACCATGGTTTTGGAAGCTCCTGCCGGAAAATACAGGCTGCCTAAGATCGCTATACTGACGTGGAATAAAGACAATGAGAAAAAGAACATGATGGAACCTCTTAAAAACGGTTTTTCTGACGACGACGTTAAGATATACGATGATAAGGGGCAGGCGGTAAAACTGGGTGACAAGATACGCGTTACCGGCAAAGTGAGTGGCGCAGCCAAAGATTGGTGCGACATTTTTGTCGATAAGATAGAAAAGGTAAATTAGTCCTATGATCTACATCCCGCTTCGGCGGGATTTTTTTATATATGTCTGTGAAACAGTGTAATATTTTATAATTTCTAAAATTTAACCAACACAAATACTTAACTTTAACTTAACAAAAGGTTAAATAATATTTAAATTTTTTAGGATTTATATTACATTTGACGGATGGAAGATACCCCGATTTTTTCCAATACTTGTGGGATGATATTCAATGACCGGGTGGTTTTTGCTTTTGACAACGGTGAGAAGCAGATCGCCATCCCGAAAATTAAAGCGGCGGACTTTAGAAGTAAGGTTACGCCAAAATCAATAGTGCTTGTACTTCTCCCGCTTGCTATTGTAACGTTAATGGACTTTAGAGGAAATTTTCATAATTTTCACAGAGCGGCCGGATATGGTGTAGCTATAGCCCTTGCCTTGCTTGCTATATATAATATTGAAAGGAAATACCGTATTACTATTGAAACGGATAAAGGCTTGCTGAGCATTACAGTTTCTAAAAATAACAGGAAAGATGCCCGGAATTTTGTACATAAGCTTAAGGAGGTCACAAATACTTAAAAAATAAAAACCCGAAGCAACAACTTCGGGTTTTTATTTTTAAGGCATCAAATTATTTAATGTCCATCTTTTTAGCAAGCTCTTTTGGTATTCCGCCCTTGTTAAGCAGGATAGCCGTAGTTTTATACTTCACGAAATTCTTGCTCATGTACATGTACCCTTTGTAGTCATTGGTAGCACCCCATGAATTCTTTATAATGTAGTATTCTTTGCCATTTTGGTCTTTGGTAAGGCCAACAATGTGCATGCCGTGGTCATCCTGTGTCTGGTAGTTGTCAAATGCTGCCTGGCGCATATCTTCGTTGATCTCCATTTCAGGCTGTGGGCCTTTGAAAATATTCTCTTTTTCCTCGGCCGTCATATCAGCAAAGTTCTTGGCAGGAATGTAAGCCACACCATTTTTCCAGCTGAAGCCCTTCTCGCTCACGTCGCCTGCCCAGCCTACCGTATAACCTGTTTTAAGTGCGTTGTCGATAATGGCAGTAAGGTCGTTCATCTTTACGTTGTATACCATGTCAAGCGACCAGTTGTCCGGTACCATAAGTACGAACTTTGAATAGTAAGGGTACTCCTTGAACGAAGATATCTCTACATATTCATCAGGGTTGATCCCTACCACCTCTTTCGCAAAAGTCTGTGGGGTATATTTCTTGCCTTTGTAGTCAAAGCTTTGTGGCACTTCGCCAAGATAGCTGTCAAGAACAGCAGTGTATGCCTTTACCCAGTTTGGCGAAAGCTCACCATTTGGGTTCTTTACAGCGGCTTCAAGAACGCCCTGCGCCATAGCCTGCATCTCTCCGAATTTATTGTTCGATGTGCCATAGTTAAGCCCTGTGTAAGCACTTTGCGGAAGTGCGCCGTACTTGCGGTACATGTTGATAACGTCGTGCAGTGCACCACCATCGCCTAATGTAATGGCGCCGTGCATCTTCACATAGTTCTTTCCTTTTTCAACATAAGCGTTACGTGCTGTATATACCTGAGATATTTCGATAGGCTGCTTGCCCATTCGTATCATTTCCGACTCCAGGAACGAGTTGGCTGAATAACTCCAGCACGTACCCGATGACCCCTGGTTCTTTACCGGTGTATTTTCGATATTGATGACATCCGTGAATTTAAATGCTTCAGCGCTGTTGGCGCTCTGGTTGTTCTTAAGCGAGTTAACCAGGTAATCCTGCGCAAAGCCCGCCTGCATTCCCGCTACGAGCAGTGTTGCTGCCAAAAACGGTTTTACTGAAAAGTTGTACATAGTTATTTATTTGTTTAATTATAGTCAAGGTGCTAAAGTACAGAAAATTTACAAAACCTTAACTTTTAATGAATATCCTACAAAGTTTCCCTTAGCCATTTGAAGAACTCATTTTGCCAAACGAGCGCATTTTGCGGCTTGAGCACCCAGTGGTTTTCGTCAGGGAACAGGATAAAGCGGCTCTTGATGCCCTGCAGTTGTGCCGCCTGGAAAGCCTCCTGTCCCTGCCCGATAGGGACACGGTAATCTTTACCGCCCTGGATGATAAGTATAGGGGTATTCCATTTTGTTACCATGTTGATGGGATTAAATTCGCCGTAGCTTTTTTGGGCCACTGCATTTTCCTTTTCCCAGTAAGCCCCGCCGGCATCCCAGTTGTTGAAGAACACTTCCTCGGTGGTGCCATACATGCTTTGCAAATTGAATACCCCGCAGTGCGAAATAAACGTTTTAAAGCGGTTATTGTGTATTCCTGCGAGATAGAACACCGAGTAGCCGCCGTAGCTTGCCCCAACGGCCCCTAAACGCGCCTTATCCACATATGGTTCCCTGGCCACATCATCGATCGCGGAAAGATAATCGTTCATCACCTGACCACCCCAGTCCTTACTGATGGCCTCGTTCCATTCCACGCCATGGCCCGGCATACCGCGGCGGTTGGGTGCTACTACGATATAGCCCTGTGCAGCCATTACCTGGAAATTCCAGCGGTAGGAGTAGAACTGTGTCAGCGCACTCTGTGGCCCGCCCTGGCAGTACAATATTGCAGGGTATTTCTTTTTAGCATCAAAATCAGGTGGCAGGATAACCCACACCAGCATTTTTTTGCCATCGGTAGTGGTTACATAGCGCTTTTCGGTTTTGCTCATTTTTATGCCCGAGTAAAACTTGTCATTCACTTTAGAGAGCTGTGCCCACACTTTTTTCTTCGGCTCATAGCTGTATATTTCAGAAGCATGGTTGATGTCGGCTCTTTCTAATATGATCTTTCCGCCCGCAAAGTCCACTACGCTGTTCACATCGAAGTAGCCGTCGGTTATTTGCGTTACCTTAACCGCAATTTTCGTCAGTCCGGGAAAATTCACTTCAAATAGTTGCTTGGTGCCATCTACCGCCGCGAGAAAATATATTTTTTTGCCATCAGTGCTCCATGTGAAGCTGTCTACGGTGCCATCCCATCCAGTGGTCAGGTTAATATCCACGCCTTTATGGCGTACAATGATATCGTTCTTGTCTGCCTCATAGCCGTCGCGCTTCATTTGCAGCCATGTCAGGTCGCCATTCGGCGAAAAAGCGGGATTGGTATCATACCCGGGGTTATTTGGCGTAAGGTTTTTCGTCTGTTTTGTGGCAAGGTCATACTGGTATAAGTCGGTATTAGTGCTTGTGGCATATTCCGTCCCTACCTTTTTCTTGGCTACATAAATGATGCTTTTGCCGTCGGGCGACCAGGTGTAGTCTTCTTCTCCGCCAAAAGGCTTTTGTGGGGAATCATATGGCTCGTTCGGCATGATGTCGATGAAGCCGTCCTTATTGTCAACAGGTGCATAGCCTACATGGTTGTGCGTGCCGTCGTTCCAGGTGTCCCAGTGGCGGTAATCCAGGCCGTTGTACACCTGTACGGTCGATTTGTCCAGCTCCGGATAAAAATCCGAACCGTTCACTTTTTCAACCTTGATCTCTTTATGGGTAAGCTGCCATTTGCCATCCGGCGAAAGGTACTTGTCTTTCAGCAGTTCCTTGTATTCTTTAACTTCCACGGGAGCGCCGCCGCCCACGGGAATGGTGTAGAATTTTGAGTCCGATCTGTTTTCCGCAACATTGGGCGTCGAAACTTTATAAACAATGCTTTTGCTGTCTTTCGTAATGCCCAGGGCGCTTACCCTGCCCACTTTCCAGAGCAGTTCGGGCGTCATGTGCTGTTGTGCCGAAGCCGATAATCCCATGATGCTGATGGTTAGTAATAAAATTTTCTTCATAATTCAATTGTGTTACATAAAGTTTACCAAAAGTAAAACTATTGAATGTTATTTGGGGTATCGGAGTACAGATTTAATATTAACCTTGTAGGTTTTGCAATAAGAAGGAGGTCGAAGATCTATGGTATCCGCCACATCAAACCAGATCGGCCAGCTCCATTCCTACAATACTCCCAATAGCCACACCCATACCGCCCAGTCTTACGCCGCAATATACATGGTCGGATAATTGCTGTACTATCGGGTTCTTATGGCTGCCCATGCCCATGATGCCACTCCAGCGGTAGGCAATGGTAAAGTCGGTATCAGGAAGGATCACTTCGCGAAGCATTTTCTCCAGTTGGTTCTGAATACGATCCGTTTGACCGAATTCGGTTGTGGTCTCGCCGTCGAGGTCGAGGTTTCGCCCACCGCCGAATAGTATACGGTTGTTGATATTCCTGAAGTAGTAATACCCACGGTCGATGTGGAAAGTCCCGCGTATGTCGAGGTTGGGTATCGGTTCGGTAATAAGCACCTGCGCGCGTGCGGGTGTGACGGCGCCCTGGGTGATACCTCCCGCAAAACCATTGGTGACAAACAATAATTTCTTGGTGGTAAAACTGAAATCGCCAAGGTTTACGTCCACGCCATCGTGTTTTTCGTGGTATGCAGTTACAGTCTGGCTGTTCAGGATAAGGATGTTTTGTGCAACGGCTTCTTTCAGTAAAGCCTGCATCATCAGTCCGGTGTCGATCTGCCCCTCGAACGGATTGAAGATAAGGTACTCCTGTACGCCTTTAAAGTCGAAGCGGTCCACTTCCTTTGCAAACACATCGGCTTTAAAAAGCGGCCTTAGTACTTCATTTACAAAAGGCATTTTGCGGAGGCAGTCTTCATAACTTACAGTGTCGTCTTTCAGGAAAAGCTCGTAGCCGCCGTAGGGCCTAAAATCGATAACAGCATCGCCAAGCCTTTTACGAAGCAATTGCAGCCCCTGCCAGCGCTTTTTGATAAGGGAAATTACTTCTTCTTCGGTGTGGGTGTTCAGGTCGGCAATGATCTCGGATAGGCTTCCAAAACAGGCAAATCCGGCATTTTTGGTGCTTGCGCCCTGTGGCAGTGGCCCTTTTTCTATGATGAGTATCTTGCTATTGGGAAAGCGCTCACGCAACCTTAGCGCGGTGTGCAGGCCTACGATGCCGCTGCCTACAATAGTGTGGTCAACATTCGTGAACCAGTGCTCGGTCTCCCAATAGCTAAGCTGCACCTTATTTAGGCATGATGTTGGTTTCGTCGTCGGTAGCTTCTTCAATGGCCTCCTGCTCGGTAACCCTGTTGCCTTTTATAGCATTTAGCACAAGCGGCACGGTAGTTACAAGCACGATGATGATGATGATATACTCAATGTATGATTTTAGATCGATGTTCCACCAGCTCAGGAAAAGTTCCTGTAGGTAATGCCCGGCAAATATGAGTGTAAAGGCCCAAAGTACAGAACTGACAATATTGAATAGCATGAACTTTTTCTTTTCCATGCCTACAACGCCCGCAATGATAGGTGCGAATGTCCTGATCACCGGAAGGAAACGGGCAAATATAATGGCCCTCCCGCCGTGTTTTTCAAAAAACTCCTGCGACTGGATAAGGTATTTCTTCTTGAACCAGAATGAATCTTTTTTCTTGTAAAGGTACGTCCCGCTCTTGGCACCGAACCAGTAACCGAACGTATTTCCCACAATACCTGCGAGGGCAACAAATACCGAAAGCACAGTTACGTTAAGGAAATCGCTGTCCATAGGCATGACCGTTGCCATAAGCTCATTGCTGTAAATACCCGCAAGGAACAAAAGGCTGTCACCAGGAAGGAAGAAGCCCGCAAAAAGGCCGGTCTCGGCAAAAACGATAAACAGAACAACATAGATGCCTACGGGCACACCGCCAATTTGGAGGTTAATGTAAAACTCAGGGTTTAAAAGTTGCGTCCAGTGAAAACTGTCCATAAATTATGTGTGTTTGATGATTGATTATGTATTCTTTGCTTCCCATTTGTCCACTGCGCTTGTTGCCAGTGCGTTACCCAATACGTTGGTCATGCTTCGTGCCATGTCGCAAAAATGGTCGATGGGCAGTATGAGCGCAATACCTTCCGGTGGTATGCCGAACATGGCGCATGTAGCTACCACAACGATCAGCGATGCCCTAGGTACGCCGGCAACGCCCTTGCTGGTAAGCATCAGCACGAGGAGCATTAGCAATTGTTTTTCGATTGGCATGTCGATGCCGTATACCTGCGCGATGAAAAGGCTCGCAAAGGTCATGTACATCATGCTGCCGTCGAGGTTGAACGAATATCCTAACGGTAAAGTGAACGAAACTATTTTAGGGTCACACCCAAAACGTTCCAGTTCTTCGGTAAGTTTCGGGAAAACGGCCTCGCTGCTGGTAGTCGAAAAGGCAATAAGCAGCGGGCTGGCAAGCCTTTTCAGCAATGTCCAGAGCCTGTTGCCCAATATAAGGTAACCTACGCTGAGCAGCAATAGCCACAGCAACACGATTCCAAAGGCAAAGGCGGCAAGGTAGTTGGCATATAGCTTCCAGATGTCGAACCCATATACAGCAACTGCGGCCGCAACAGCCCCAAAAACCCCAAATGGCGCTACCCACATAATGTAGCCTACCATCTTTAGGATGGCGTGCGCAACGGTGTCCAGGACTTTAATTACCGGCTTGGCGATCTCGCCAATGGATGAAAGCGCGATGCCGAAGAGTATAGAGAAGATCACGATCTGCAATATCTCATTGGTGGCCATGGCTTCCACAATGCTTTTAGGTACTACGTGGGTAATGAATTTTTCGAGCGAGAAAGCGTCGACATTCTGTACCAGCTCATCGGCTGAGGCTACGCTTTCCATAGTTACGTCAGTATCCTTGCCCGGTGCGAGCCAGTTAACCAGCACCATGCCCAGCAGAAGCGAAACCAGCGATGCCGAAAGGAACCACCCCATGGCTTTGGCGCCCACACGGCCTACCAGCTTCATGTCGCCCATTTTCGCAATGCCCACAACAAGGGTTGAGAATACCAACGGCGCGATGATCATTTGCACCAGGCGGATAAAGATAGTGCCAAGCAGCTTTATCTTGGTGGCAAACTCTTTAGCGTCCTCTTTAGGATAGCCCTTGTATATAAAATAGCCTAGGCCAACGCCTAAAACGAGGCCCGCAAGTATGGCTATGAATAGTTTAGTATTGCTTTTCATCCTAAAAAGGGGGGATTTTAAGTTCGTGAAATTACTGATATTTTTCCAATACATTTCCAAGGTCGCCATTTTAACTGCCTTTTTAAAAATATCATACTGTTTTAACACATTATCTAATTATATTTTATTTTTAAATAATTATTTAATCTGTGATTATTTTAGTTTATTTTGATGTAATCGTTATTTTATTAACAATTATTTTATTTTTTGTTTGTAAAATATTATACTTTTATGCCAACATGAAACTTTAAATATGAAGAACAAATTACTTATCATCGCATTGGCTGTTTCCGGCTTTGCATTTGCACAGGAGGGCAAATTATTCTGGAAAGCCACATCTGAAAGGAGCGGTATCCCAACAATTAAGAACAGGGAAGTGCTGCCTTCTAAACATTTATTCAACCTTGACATTCCTGCCATGAAGGCCGAGCTGGCCAAAGCGCCGCTAAGGGGGACCGTCAAATCGAACACCGTTATCATGTTCCCGAACGCTGAAGGTAACCTTGAGCGATTCCGGATCGTTGAAGCCCCGGTCATGGATCCCGAACTCGCTGCCCGCTATCCTGAAATTAGATCCTATGCGGGCCAGGGTATCGACGATCCCACCGCGGTGATACGCTTCAGTGTTTCGCCACTTGGCCTTCAGATGATGCTGTCAGCTGCCGACAGGCCTGCCATGTTCATCGAGCCGTACTCGGCCGACCTTAAAACCTACACCGTTTATAAGCGTACGCAAAAAGCGCAGCCATTCACCAAATTTGAATGTGAAGTTGTGGATCACGCCCAGCGCCAGATCGCTGCCGACCTTGAGGCACGTCCCAATGCCGATGACGGGAAGCTGCGCACCTACCGTCTCGCCATGAGCGTAACCGGCGAATATACCTCCTATCACGGAGGCACGAAAGCCCTTGCCCTTGCTGCCATCAATGCGACTATGACCCGCGTGAACGGTGTGTTCGAAAAGGATTTTGGCGTAAATATGGTGCTGATATCCAATACGGATGCTGTTATCTATACGAGCGCATCTTCCGATCCTTATGGGAGTAGCGATGCCAACTATAACGGTGAACTCCAGTCGACGCTCAGCAGTGTGATAGGCAACTCCAATTTTGATATCGGCCACCTCATGTCTGCTATTGGCAATAATGGTAATGCGGGCTGTATCGGTTGCGTATGCGCCAGCGGAAAGGGTAGCGGTTTTACTACCAGTACCGTGCCTGTGGGCGATAACTTTGATATCGACTTTGTTGCGCACGAAATGGGCCACCAGTTTGGAGCCAACCATACCTTTACCTTTAGCAACGAAGGTACGGGTGTGCAAAATGAGCCGGGTAGCGGCACCACCATTATGGGGTACGCGGGCATTACCGGCGCTACAGATGTACAGCCCCACAGCGACCCGTTCTTCCACGCGGTGAGCATACAGCAGGTGACCAATTATGTAAAGACCACCACCTGCCAGACAAATACCACGACCGGCAATGCCATACCTACAGCTAATGCCGGTGCGGACTATACCATACCGAAAGGCACGCCCTTCATGCTGACAGGCTCAGGCAGCGATGCTAACAACACGGGGCTCACCTATTGCTGGGAGCAGATGAACTCAGGTACGGTTTCTACGACCTATCCAAGCGTTTCGGCTACATCCGGGTCGGCGTTCCGCTCGTATGTACCGTCTGCAGGCCCGAGCCGCGTTTTCCCGCGGATGCAAACCATCAAGACCGGCGCTACTTCATGGCAATGGGAAGCCGTGCCAAACGTAGCACGTACCATGAGCTTTAGGCTTACCGTACGCGATAACCACATTGGCGGCCCGGCTAACAATAGTGATGATATGCTTGTGACCGTAAACGGCACTGCAGGGCCTTTTACCGTGAGCGCCCCAAATACCGCTGTATCGTGGGCGGCGGGCTCAACACAAACCGTGACCTGGAATGTGGCCGGAACAACGGCTAATGGTGTAAATGCTGCCAACGTAGATATACTGCTTTCTACCGATGGTGGTGATACATATCCTATTACCATACTAAGCGGTACCCCGAACGATGGTACGCAAACCATCACGGTCCCGAATAATCCCGGTACAACAAACCGCATCATGGTAAAAGGCTCCAACCATATCTTTTTTGATATTTCGAATGCCAACTTTACCATTACCGCAGGGGGCGGGGGAGATGTAACACCTCCGGGCATTCCGCTTAACCTTACGGCATCGGGCACGACGCAAACGACAACCAACCTTTCCTGGTCGGCTTCAACAGATAATATCGGTGTGACAGGTTACGACGTGTACCAGGGTACAACACTGAAAGCGAATGTAACCGGCACAAGCTATACTGTAACAGGACTTACGCCATCAACTGCCTACACATTTTCTGTAAAAGCGAAAGACGCGGCAGGCAATGCATCGGCATCGAGCAATACGGTGAACGTGACCACGCTTGCCGCTACCGCTACCTATTGCGCATCGGCAGGCACTAATGTTTCTGACGAATACATCAGCCGTGTGCAGCTTGGAACGATAAATAATGTTTCAACAGGAGGTGCAGGTGGGTATACGGACTTTACATCGGTGGCAACCAACCTTAGCAAAAGTACCGTCTATACTATTACTGTTACCCCAACATGGACAGGTACTGCTTACGCGGAAGGCTATGCGGTATGGATAGACTATAATGGCGATAAGGATTTTGACGATACGGGCGAACTGGTTTGGAGCAAGACGGCGGCTACGGCAACTCCGGCCAGTGGAAGCTTTACCGTTCCGGCAACTGCCACTACGGGTACAACACGCATGAGGGTATCAATGAAATACAACGGTGTGGCAACAGCGTGCGAAACATTCTCCTACGGCGAGGTGGAAGATTATACCGTGAACATACAGGCTGCCACAGTCGATACCACCGCACCGACTGCGCCAACACTTACAGCATCCGGCACAACACAAACCTCGACCAGCCTGTCCTGGAGTGGCGCTACCGACAATGTGGGTGTGACCGGGTACGATGTGTACCAAGGCTCGACAATGTTAACCAGCGTAACGGGAACAACGTATACAGTTACCGGTCTTACTGCGGCTACGGCCTATACTTTCTCGGTCAGGGCGAAAGACGCGGCGGGCAACGTTTCATCCTCAAGCAATGTGGTAAATGTAACTACATTGAGCAGTGCGGTAACCTACTGTGCTTCCAAAGGCAACAGTGTAGCCGATGAGTACATCAACAGGGTGCAGTTCGGGGCCATCAACAACCTTTCGGGTGCGAATGCCGGTTATGGCAACTTTACATCGCTTTCCACTTCGGTAAGCAAGGGCACGGCCTACACTATCACCATTACACCTGCGTGGACGGGCAGCACCTACAGCGAAGGCTATGCGGTGTGGATCGACTATAACGGCGATGGCGATCTCTCTGATCCGGGCGAACTGGTATGGAGCAAAACGGCTTCGACAACTACGCCTGTGAGTGGTACATTTACCATTCCGTCTTCGGCAACGAACGGATCAACGCGCATGAGAGTGTCGATGAAATACAATGCGGTGCCGACCGCCTGCGAAACCTTCTCGTATGGCGAGGTGGAAGATTATACGGTGATCATTGGTGGCTCGGCTAAAGATGGACGATCTTTGTCTGACGTGGCGATCTCCCTGTATCCTAACCCATCGGAAAGTGTACTGAACATTACCAATATTTCAGAAAAAGCAACGTATGTGATCTATACCATTTCGGGACAGCAGGCAGGAAAGGGCACTCCGATGAACGGTTCGGTAGATATATCGGGCCTTGCGGGAGGCAACTACCTGATCGAGGTCAATGATAACGGCACACGTACGATATTGCGTTTCATCAAAAAATGATCGTTCACTAACTTAGATCGGAAAACTGCCTCAGGAATGGGGCAGTTTTTTTATCTTTATAATTCGGGTTATTCTATTGCCCCAGATATTACGTGCTATAATAATTCGTAATTTCGCAGCCATAAACCCCTCAGTATGTTTCGCAAAATTTTCCGCTTCCTTTTCAAATTATGCCTTTGGTTCATCGTGTTGTCGGTTGGGTCGGTAGTATTGTTCCGTTTTGTCCCGGTGCCGTTCACACCACTGATGATGACACGCGCCCTGGAACAGAAGTTTGACGGAAAGGAAATGACATCCAGCCATGATTGGGTGCCGCTGGAGGAAATCTCGCCCAACCTTCAAAAAGCCGTCATTGCCAGTGAGGACGACAGATTCCTGACACACCACGGCTTTAATTTCGAAGCCATGCAAAAGGCCTATGCAAACAATGAAAAGGGTAAAAAGCTAAAGGGTGGCAGTACCATATCGCAGCAAACGGCAAAAAATGTTTTCCTCTGGCAGGGCAGGAGTTATGTCCGCAAAGGGCTTGAAGCTTATTTTACCGTGCTCATAGAGCTGCTGTGGAGCAAGGAGCGCATCATGGAGGTGTACCTGAACAGCATAGAAATGGGGCCTTATGTATATGGCGCGCAGGCCGCCTCGCAGCACTGGTACCACAAAGACGCCTCTAGGCTTACTAAAAATGAGGCCGCCGGTATCGCTGCTATCCTTCCCAACCCATATAAATTCAGGGCCACACGCTCTTCCGGATATACCGAAAGGCGCAAGGGCAGGATCATTAAGCTGATGCGCTATGTTGACCTTGATGCACACCGCGATGAAAAATAGCATTACCGCCACCATAACCTTGTTGTGCTGTGCTGTGGCATGGGCACAAAAGCCGGCAGAGATCGGCATAATTTCCGATAACGACCTGTATTCATCCCCAATAAACGACCAGTATTATACCAATGGTCTTGAATTCTTTTACCGGTATCTCGGAAAAAGGAGCGATGATAAGGTCGCAAAGAAAATTACCGAATTTCGCATAGGGCAATACATTTACAATCCGCAATCCGTCCGCGCAGGCGATATCAATGTAAACGACAGGCCGTTCGCAGGGTATCTTTTTGCTGAAGCGGGCATCAATACTTTTTATACGAATGAGAGCGTCCTCAAAATTAATTTGCAGGGTGGGGTAGTGGGGCCGGAGTCCTATGCTGAGGAATTCCAGGAAGGGCTGCACAAGCTTTTTAGCTATCCTACAGTAAAAGGCTGGCAGTACCAGATCGTAACTACGCCTGTGGCGCAGCTTCAGGTAGTGTATTCGCATAAAGTACTCAGGGAAAAATACCATGAGAAAATTGATCTCCACCTTCAGGGGGAAATAAACGCCGGTACGATCTGGACGAGTGTTTCCGTTGGGCCGATGGCGCGCATCAGCCTGCGTGGCCTGCTGGTGCCCATGTACGATTCGGCATTGCACGGTGCCACATTGAGCCGCGACCGTGACTATAAAAAGCGTGACCTGGTCCTGTTCCTGAATCCCACTGTGCAGTACATGAACCATGACGCCACTATTGAGGGCAGCCCCTTTAATGACGACAGTCCGGTAACCTTTCCGCTGATCCCTTTCCGCTTCAATGCCGATGCAGGCATTAAGTACCGCCGTGACCGGTGGAACTTTTCGTATTCCGTGCATTACCGTGGCAAGGAACTTTCCAATAATGTGATCACCGGGTTTTATTACGGGTCGATACAGCTGGGGTATTTGTTGTAATATCTGCTTTAAGTAAAAGTTCTAAGCAAAACACCTTACAGGTTTTTAGACCTGTAAGGTGCGATGAAAAGTTGATCACTATCTAGCCCTTTTTATTCCTGATGCTTTTATCCGAAGGGATGCGCCTTGCCGGTCTGCCTTTTCCGCCTTTCATTGCTTGCGGCTCTATTCCCATGTTGTAAAGCGTGAATGCCTGTATGTCGGTTAGCTCGGCAATGGTTTGCGCAACCGACTTACCTGCTCCATGCCCTGCGTTCACATCAATGCGTATGAGTGCCGGGGCAGAATTGGCAGAATTGGCAGCCTGCAATTCGGCGGCGAACTTAAAGCTGTGCGCCGGTACTACCCTGTCGTCGTGGTCACCTGTAGTGACCAATGTCGCGGGGTATTTTATGCCTGCCTTAATATTGTGAAGCGGCGAATAACCCTTCAGGTAACGGAACATTTCGGCATTGTCGGCAGACGTACCGTAGTCGTAAGCCCAGCCCGCACCCGATGTAAAGGTGTGGTAACGCAGCATGTCGAGCACGCCGACTGCCGGAAGCGCTACCTTAAACAGTTCAGGACGCTGTGCCATGGTCGCGCCTACGAGCAATCCGCCATTGCTTCCTCCCCTTATGGCAAGGTAATTTGGAGAGGTATATTCGTTTTTGATGAGGTATTCGGCAGCAGCGATAAAATCGTCAAATACGTTCTGCTTCTGCAGTTTTGTCCCGGCATCATGCCATTTGCGTCCATATTCGCCGCCCCCGCGAAGGTTGGCTACAGCATAGATGCCGCCGTTCTCCATCCAGACCAGGTTGGCCACACTGAAAGCAGGGGTCAGGCTTATGTTGAATCCGCCGTACCCATACAGCATGGTCGGGTTGTGCCTGTTGCGCTTCAATCCTTTCCTGTAGGTAATGATCATTGGTATCCTTGTGCCGTCTTTGGAAGTATAAAATACCTGCTCCGATACATAATCATCACTGTTGAATTTAACATCGGGCTTTGAGTAAATGGTTGAAGACCCTGTAGATGTGTCGTACGAGTAAATGGTGCCGGGCACAATGTAATTGGTAAAAGAATAGTACAGTACCTTTTCGTCGGGCCTGCCGTCAAATCCGGCTGCAGAACCCAATCCTGGCAGCTTTATCTCCCGCACCGGCTTGCCGTCATAGTTGTATTGAGTTATCACAGAAACCGCATCTTTAATGTATTTGGCAAAAATATACCCGCCACCCATTGAAGGGGAAAGCACGTTTTCGTTTTCGGGTATAAGGTCTTTCCAATTGGCCTGCTGCGGGGCTTTGGCATCAACAACTACCACCTTGCCATTAGGTGCATTGTAGTTGGTATAGATGTAAAGCTTTCCGTTGTGGTGGTCGAGTACCGAACTGTCGTTGTTCAGGTTGTCCACAAGGGTCACGATACCGCTTTTAGGGTTCTTCAGGTCAAGTAAAAACAGTTCTTTGCCCGATGTTGAGTTGGCGGCCGTGATGATGAGGTAATTCCCGTCTTCGGTTACATAGCCGCCCACGTACCTGCGCTTTTGGCCTTCGCCAAAAATAACCTTGTCGCTGCTTTGCGGTGTGCCCAGTTTATGGTAGTACAGCTTGTGGGTGTCGGTCTTAGCCGAAAGCAGGCTGCCTTCGGGCTTTTCGTAGGTGGAGTAATAAAAGCCATCGCTGCCATTCCAGGATATGCCGCTGAACTTCACATTTTCAATAGTCTCGCCGGTAAGCTTTTTGGTAAGGGCATCCATCACGATTATCTTTCCCCAGTCGCTTCCACCTTCAGAGATCATATAGGCTGCCAATTCACCTTTTTTGGTAAATTGTACCTGCGACAGTGATGTAGTGCCGTCCTTGGAGAAAGTATTCGGGTCAAGGAAAACTTCCTCTTTGCCGTTCTTATCCTTACGGTACAGTACCGACTGGTTTTGGAGGCCGTTGTTCTTATAGTAATAGTAAAGATCGCCTTCCCTAAAAGGTGCAGAGATCCTTTCATAGTTCCACAGCTTTTCCATGCGGGTTTTTATCGCATCGCGAAATGGGATCCTGTCGAGATAACTAAAAGTGACCTTATTCTGTTCGGCAACCCATTTTGCGGTTTCGGCCGAACGGTCGTCCTCCAGCCAACGGTACGGATCGGCAACGTTAGTGCCAAAATAATCGTCGGTAACACTGCCCTTTTTAGTCTCGGGATATTGTATCGGGGTTTTGGATGTTTGTGCGTTCATAGTAAGGCCGAAGGCCGCCGCGAGCGCCACTACGGTGTTTTTCATTGTCAAATCGTTATAGCTACAAAAATAACAATTTGGCAATACCCTGCAATAGAAAATAGAACTGCACAAGGAAGCCGCAAGGCGATATAAGGCATAGCATTTATTTGGGGGCATAAAAAGGATAACCTATATCTTCGGTCCTTTGCAGCTTCTTTGGCCTATGTAAATAGCGGCCTGTACTTTTGACGGTGCTTATACAGCAAAATAACGTTCATCACCACCACGAGTATGGCTGTGCCTATCGAGGGTACATCAAGGAACAGGTGGAACATGAGGATATTTAGCGATAGCGGGATCAACAGCAGCAGTACGAAAGGTACCCATATCTTTAAAAGAAGCAGGAGGCCAATAATGATCTCAAAGACGGCTACTATTGTAAGCACGTAGCCGGTATTGGCCAGGGATTCCATAAAACCTGCCGCTTCCGGCGATGGTTGTGGTAACGGGATAAATGGGTAAAGTTTATTGGCGCCGAATACAATGAGGATAAGCCCAAGCAGTATCCTGACGATCTTTGTAAATTGTGAATTCATAAGCATAAAGTTTTATCATGCAGTATATTCTTTAATTTTAATAAAGTTAATAAATATTTATTAATATTTTAATATATTTTATGTAAATAAAAATCTCCCGAAATGTCGGGAGATCAGCTTTGCAATAATTCAGGTAATTATTCTACAACTACAGAGAAATTTACCTGAGCATCGGTGCTTCCACCGGCATTGGCAATGTTGCCGTTGGCAACGCCTTCTGCTGTCTTGTTAGGTTCGTGCCTTAGTGTAATGGTCATGCTGCCTGCGCCCGGAGTAGTGGTGGCAGTGTACAAAACTGACAGGCCAAGGGGGTTCCCGTTCATGTCCTCATCAAGGTAGGCGATAGTGCCTATTCCGCTGTGCTGGAAAAATACCTGGTGCTCGTCGCCTTCCTGCTGGATCTCGGTCGTGATATCTTCCGCCGGGCTGGCCAGTTGGTTCAGGAAATGTATCGCTCCTTCGTAAATCGTTCCCGCTGTAAATGGCCCTGATACTGAAACTACAGGAGCATCGGGCCCGTCGCCGTCAAGGTCGCGTGATATGAGTACTACAGGTGTTCCTCCACCCTGAGGAGTAAAAGTAGCCGATACGGTCGTGATCACTTCTTCCTCGTTTACCGGGCCGTTGCTGTCGTCATCGCTGCAGGAGGAAAATGTGATCATTGTAATTAGGACAAGTGTCAGGGTCTTTAAATTTTTCATCTGTAAAATATTTAAATGATTAATAATTGAATTTTAATTGTAATTGGAAGTTACGGCCAATGTCGTCGGTATAAAACCGCTGCCGGTTAAGATAATCACGGTAGGCCGTGTTAAAGATATTATTGACCGAAAAGCCTAACGATGCCAGTGTTTTACCCAAAGCGAATTGCATCCCCGAAGTAAAATGGAGCAGGTGATAGCCCGGTGGCGGTGTGCTGATATCGACATAGGTTGGTACAAGCTCACCGTTTACAGGTACATCGGCATAAAAGTTATTGTCGGGGTAGCGGGTTTGGGTAAATACCGCTTCGCTGCGCAGTTCCAGGAACAGGCTATGCCAGTCTAACGAGTAGCGTAAGGTGTTGCTGATATTGAGCGGCGGCATGTCGATGAGCGGTTCTTTTCTTGTGGTATTATCAGCATGCACGTAAGCGAAATTAAAGCTATGGCGAAAATGGCCCGTAATGTCCCAGTCGGTATGCAGGTCCAGCCCCGCCATCAGTACATTGTCCTGCCGGTAATTGAAAACAGGAAAAGTGCCGCGTATGGTGTATTCCACCCCGGTAGGGCTCAGGTAAATGAAATCGCGTATCGCGTTGAGATAAGGTGTAGCCTCCATCCTGAAGTTGCTCTCACGCTTCAGTAAAGTAGCCGAAAGCTTCAGGGCTTTTTCCTTTTCTATGCCAAGGTTGCCCAGCTCGATCGTCCCGTTGCTGTGGTGCAGCCCATCGCTAAAAAGCTCTGAAGGGTTGGGGTTGCGCATGGCCAGCCCGGCATTCGCCAAAAGGTCATATTTTAACGATAGCTTTTTACGGATGCCAAGACTCGCCGAAACATTGTGGTAGGTGAACCTCGGATTGGTCAGCCATTGGCTTACAGTATCTTTAATGATAAAATGATCATACACACCATTATACCCAAGGCTGTTCCAGCGGGTCTTCTGGTAATATTTCATTGCCGAGATATGCGAAAAGTCATACCGCAATCCCGCTTCCGCAGACAGGCTATTAGAAAATGAATGCGACACGATGCCATATACCCCGGCATCATATTTATCATAGGTAGGTATCAGCGGGCGCACTCCGGTATCGGGACTGGCATTGTTGAATTGTGCCGATGTGCTTATTCCGGTTTTGTATTCCGTTCCGTTGGTTACTTTCTTCCAGTCGGCGTTAAGCGAATGTGTCGCCAGCACTAAGTCCAGTGCGGGTACATTGGCATAGTCACCCCGCCTCATGTCAAATTCTTTGCGGTTATTCAGCTGGAAGGCATATTGTAGTGAAAGCGATGCATCATCCGACAGCTGCTTATTAAAGTTCGCCTTCGCCAAATGGTGCTGTACTTCCTGTCGCGGCGCACCTATGGTGTAGGTAAAAGGCGCTGCTACATCCGGCTGCCCGTTATTGATTGCCCGTACCAGGTCGGCTACATTGCCAATATGGGTCGCTTTCGCAATCCCGATCGTTGCATTATAAAAACTATAGGAAACCGAAGCGTCATAATCGTTGCCTAAATACTTTACATCCCCGGCAAAGTTGGCCTCCCTGTTCCCGGTGTTGGATAGAACATAGTCGGGTGCTTCGCGGTCGCCCATGTATTTAAAAGTGCCACCCGCATTCCATGCCCAGCCACTATAATTGCCTTTGTGGATGGAGGAGGAGAGGCTCCCGCCGCGCCCGTTAGAGTCCGTGGTAAGAATGGTTTTCCCGAACAACGTATCCTGCAACACCGAAACCGGCTCTACCAAAACCAGCCCGCCAATGGCATCGCCGCCATATTGCAGTGCTGATGCGCCTTTAATGACGGATACCCGTCCCGCCGAATTGATGTCGAGGTTGGGTGCGTGCTCCGTTCCCCACTGCTGGTCCTCCAGGCGAACGTTATTGGAAATGACCGGAACCCTGCTGCTGTGTAACCCGTTGATGACCGGCTTTACTAAGGTACTGCCTGTTCTTAAGCTGTATACCCCGGCCACTTCCTTTAATGCGTCCCCCAACGAGGCATTGCTGTATTTCTCTATGGTTTCGGTTGTAAGGCGCTGTTCATGGACAGTGTTTTTTGAAACTTTTGTTTCTGCTAAAACCACTTCTTCAAGCTGCATGGTCTCGGGCGAGAGCACAATATCCAGACGTACATCGCCCTGCATGTTCACAAGGGTATCCATTGTTTTATATCCGATGTAGGAAATGTACATATGCTGTTCCCCCGAGGCCACATTATGAACTTCATAGCTTCCGTCAGGGGCGCTGCTGCCGTGCAGCAGGCCTATATGAATGTGTGCCCCGTCAAGGGGTATGTTATTGGGCGCGGCCACTTTCCCGCTTATGGTATGCTGGGAATGCGCGCACCAGCTTCCTGCCAGCAAGGCAAGGAGGAGGATGTAAATTCGCATGGGGTTTGGATAAAGTATTAGCATAGCTTCAGACCTCACCCTGACTCCCTCTCCAAAGGAGAGGGACACTCATATGCGCTTACTCAACCGAATAAGCCATCTTGAGTTAAAGTGTGATTGTCACGTTCCGGCTCTCCTCTCCTTTGGAGAGGGGCTGGGGGTGAGGTCAAATAGGTGAGGCTCTTATGTAGTCGGCGGCCCCCTGTGCGAGAACAGGCTTCCGGCGAATGCCGAAGCGTCTTCTATGCTGCTAAAGGTATAAGGGATGGGTTTGAAAACGAAGTCGAGCCTGAGGCAGAATTCCTGCGGCGCGACAAAGTAGTCGAAATGGAAATCACACACAGAACAGTCTTCATCTTCGTGGTCATGGCTGTCCATGCCGAAGTGCTTGCCGTCTTTTTTATGTTCGTGGTGATGTGTGCTTTCCGCCAAGTGGTGATGGCTGAAAGCATGAAAAGACTGGTAGGCTGTGGCAAGGAGCACAACAGCCATCAGGGCCAGGTTGAATAAGGCGAATTTTCTTTTCATTACCACAAAGGTAAATGAAAAAGGGTTAAGAAATGCAATTAAGTTGCAATTAGGAAAAAAATTAGCTGTATCATTTAATCTCAAATGGCCAGCTTACTTCTAAGCTATCTTTCTTTGTGGCAGGATACCATGTATTTATAATAAAGTATGGTTTCTTGTTATTATCTGTTTTTATACTGAATCTCCCATCAGAATTGTGTTCATATATATTGGTTACATATTCCACAGTTGTTGCCATGTGTAAATCACCAATATAGGTACTGCTTAAAAAAGACAATTTTTGATTGCCAAAATCATATAATTCCGACGAATGCGCGCCTCTAAAGCTGCCAAAGAAATTCTTCGTTTTGGTAGCGGTATCATAGATCAGTATATACTCAAGGGAACAGCCCAAACCGGTGCAAGGATGATACGCCATCGTAATAAGTATAATGTCTGTTTGTTTTCCGGGAATTTTGTAAAGCTTTATCTTATCCCAATTATTTGGAAAACTAAGCGAGTCCTTGTCTGTATCTGTCACAGGATTTAGCGTAATATAATTATCGAGTATAAAAAGGTTGTTGTCTATTTTTATCCTGGTTCTATCTTCGGAATCGAACCATTGTATGTGATGGCCTTTTATAGAAATATCTGTCAGCTTAAAATCGATATTATTCAAGCTGTCGATTGTCTGAACCTTTTTTGAATCCAGGTATTTTTCAAACTGCTCATAAAAAACTTCCGCCTGTGTTGAATCTTTTGAAATAGTAGCAATTATTTTTTTGTCAGGGTCAGGGACTTTTTTATCCTTATCCGGAGCTTCTTTGACTTCAGTTCTGCATGAGATAATAAACAGTGTCAGTACGGTAGTAAGCAAGAATTTCATAAGGAGATTTTTACAGATAACGAAGGCTTGATATAAAGGTATTTAAACTAAAAACCTGCAAGGTTATTGAAAACTTTGCAGGTTATAAATGTACTTTAATTTCTTTTATACTAAACCGTTAGCTACCAAATACTCCGCGATCTGCACGGCATTAGTAGCAGCGCCTTTACGCAGGTTATCGGCAACGATCCACATATTAAGCGTGTTGTCCTGTGTCTCATCGCGGCGGATGCGGCCCACGAACACATCGTCCTTGCCCTCGGCATATAATGGCATCGGGTAGTCGAAAGCGGCCAAGTTGTCCTGCACGGTAATGCCCGGCGTTTCGGCCAATAGGTTGCGCACTTCGTTCACGTCAAAATCATTGCTGAATTCCACGTTAACCGACTCGCTATGCCCGCCCACAGTTGGGATGCGCACGGTAGTAGCGGTAACTTTTATCGAATCGTCGCCCATGATCTTCTTGGTCTCACGGGTCATTTTCATTTCTTCCTTGGTGTAGCCATTATCCTCGAACACGTCGATCTGCGGAATGGCGTTGCGGTGTATCGGGTATTTGTAGGCCATTTCACCCTCAATGCCGGCATATTCGTTCTCGAGCTGCTTCACGGCCTTTACGCCCGTGCCGGTAACCGACTGGTAGGTAGATACCACCACGCGCTCAATGTTGTATTTTTTGTGCAGCGGGTTCAACGCCAGTACCATCTGGATGGTAGAGCAGTTCGGGTTGGCTATGATCTTGTCGTCTTTCGTTAATTCATCCGCGTTGATCTCCGGCACCACCAGCTTTTTGGTCGGGTCCATCCTCCAGGCCGAAGAGTTGTCGATAACGGTGGTTCCCGCTTCGGCAAACTTGGGCGCCCATTCTTTAGAGGTATCGCCGCCGGCTGAAAAAAGCGCTATCTGCGGCTTCATGCTTACGGCTGTGTCAAGGCTTACCACCTTGTATTTATTTCCCTTGAATTCGATCTCCTTGCCTACCGACCTCTCCGAAGCCACGGGTATAAGTTCGGTTATCGGGAAATTCCTTTCGGCCAGTACTTTCAGCATTACTTCGCCTACCATTCCGGTAGCGCCTACAACAGCAACTTTCATAATTTTGAATGAATTAAGTGAATGCCAAAAGTAGTAAATGAATTTGTTTTTTGCCACGAATCGCACGAATTCCACAAATTATCCGATCGGGTGGCGCTATTACGCAAAGTTGCGCCAAGAAGACGCAAAGATCCACAAAGGTTAGATCGCTGTGAACACACTCTTAACCCCACTTAGGAGGAGAAGAGCTTCACTCTTGCCGGAAAGTCCTCACCCCGGCCCTCTCCAAAGGAGAGGGTGACGGGACGTAATACTCTTGCCCGGAAATTCTTATGGGTTTGAGTATGTGCGTCTGAGTATTCCCCCATTGAGAGGGGTTAGGGGTATGTTTTCAGGCTAAAAAGAAAAACCGTCCTCATGGGACGGTTTAGTTAGACATTCGAATATGTAATGTAGCGGAAACGTAATTTTAAACAGTTGGCCTGCCATTATTGGCTTTTAGGGCATCGCGAATTTCCATTAGCAGTTTCTCCTCATTGGTAGGTGCAGGCGGCGCGGCAGGTTTGGCCTCCTCTTTTTTGCGCAGTGCGTTCACACCTTTGATGATCATGAAAAGGACAAAAGCCACGATAAGGAATGATATTACATTGCTCAGGAAGTTACCGTACTTTACCCCGGCACCCCATGTGAGTTCCTGGATGTTCTTGAGCCCGGCGCGTTCGAGCAGCGGCGTAAGGATGAGCGGCGTGATGATGTCTTCCACCAATGATTTTACGATGGCACTAAAGGCAGCGCCAATAACAACACCCACCGCAAGGTCGAGCACATTGCCCTTGAGGGCAAACTCCTTAAATTCTTTCATTAATCCCATAAGCGTATAATTTTTTGGTTTGATGTATTGCTAAGATACAAAAGAAAATTATACAGTTTCCTGAAAAACCTATAAAGGGATGTGAAATACAGTTAAACCATAGTTGTATCCAAGTAATACTGGCGGCTTACTCTTTGTAAAAAACCCTCTTCACCCTCTGCGAAATGCTTGTCAGTATCTCATACGGTATCGTACCCAGAGCCTCCGCCATTTCCACTACGGTAGGTGATGCGCCAAAAATAACGGCCCGGTCGCCTTCCCTGCAATCAATGTCTGTTACATCCACCATCATCATATCCATGGAAATGGTACCCGTAATCGTTGCTTTTTTTCCATTGATGGTTACGTACCCATTCTCATTGCCCCATCCCCTTCGGATGCCGTCGGCATAGCCTATGGGCAACGTAGCAATGCGCATTTTTCCGGGAGCGATGAACCTGCGGCTGTAGCCGATGCTCTCGCCTGGCTCAATGTCTTTTATCTGCAGGATGACGGTTTTCAGGGTGCCGACGGTCTCGAGGCTTTTGCGCTCGGTGGCATCATTGCCCACGCCGTACAGTCCGATGCCCAGGCGTACCATGTCATATTGTGCCTCCGGGAAGTTATAAATGCCCGAGGTGTTAAGTATGTGTCGTAATGGGGTTATTTCAAGTGCCTCCATCAATCGTGTTGACCAACTTTCGAACTTGCCGATCTGGCCTAATGTAAAATCCCTGTAGTCCGGCCTGTCGCTTGACGACAGGTGCGAGAAAATACTTTTGACCGAAACAAGGTTGTTGTTTCGCAACAAATCAATGAGTTCTTCCAGCTGGTTTTCCTGGAAGCCCAGGCGGTGCATGCCCGTATCGAGCTTGATGTGGATGGCGTAGTTGGAAAGGTTCTTCTGCTGTGCCAGGGCAATGAACGAGCGCAATTCCCTTGCAGAGTAGATCTCCGGCTCCAAATTATACGCCGCCATGGCCGCAAACGCACTGCTCTCAGGGTTCATCACGATGATCGGGGTGCTGATGCCGGCGTTCCGCAGGGCGATCCCCTCATCGGCGAATGCCACACCGAGGTAGTCGACCTTTTGGTGCGACAGCGCTTTGGCAATTTCGTAACTGCCGCTGCCATAGCCAAACGCCTTTACCATCACCATGATCTTGGTTTCCGGCTTCAGCCTGCCTTTATAAAAGTTGAGGTTGTGCGTAATGGCGTTCAGGTTGATCTCCAACACGGTTTCGTGCGTTTTCTCCTCAAGGAACACCACGATCTCGTCAAAACGGAAACTGCGTGCGCCTTTTATCAGTATCGTTTCATGATCGAACGACCCGGCCTTGTAATGCGACAGGAATTCCTGTGTGGTGGCATAGGGATAAAAATTCGGAAACTCGGCCAGCTGTTTGCTAATAGTTTCCCCTATCCCAATAACCTGGCTTATGTTGTGCCCCGCCAGCAGTTTGGCCACCTTGGCGTAGAGTTTCTCTGTCTCAAACCCGCTCTGGAACACATCGGATAGTATGATGGTTTTCTTGCTGTGCGTCTTTTGCTGCTCCAGGAAGTCGAGCGCGATCTTGAGCGATTGGTAATCGCTGCTATAGCTGTCGTCGATAAGCGTGCAGCCGTTGATGCCGTTCTTTACCTGAAGGCGCAGCTCGACAGGGTAAAGGCCTGCCATACGTTCTTTTATAATGTCATGGCTGTAGCCAAAGTGCAGCAATACCATTAGTGAATTGATCGCGTTCTCTATTGACGGCGCGTCGGTGAATGGGATATTAACATCAAAAGCCCCGTTGTGATATACGATAGACAGGATCGTATTGCCTCCGTCCTGCTGCTGTGCTACCTCCACATCGGCGGTTTCGCCAAAACTCCAGGTAAATGTTTTTATATTTGGGTTGAGCTCCCTTTCCACATTCGCATTCTTTTGAAGGATAAGCAGCTTTGCATACGTAAATAGCTTCAACTTTTCACGTATTTTTTCCTCCCTATCCGTAAAACCTTCATCATGTGCTGTGCCAATATTGGTCAGTATCCCAATGTCGGGGCAGATGATGGGCTGCAGCTTTTCCATTTCGCCTGTGGTCGAAATGCCCGCCTCAAATATCCCGAGGTTATGTTTTTCATTAATACCTATGACCGATAGCGCCACACCCACCTGCGAGTTGTAGCTCTTCGGGCTCCGTATGATGTTGTAGTCCGGTCCCATCAGGTAGTTGAGCCATTCCTTAACGATGGTCTTGCCGCTGCTTCCGGTTATGGCGATCACGGGGAAATCATAGATGTTCCTGCAATATATCGCAAAGTCCTGCAACGCCTTCAGGGTATTGCCGACGATGAAAAAATTGGCCTTGCCCCGGACTTCTGTAGGAATATGGCTTACCACAAAATTGAGCACGCCTTTATCGATAAGGTCTTTTATATAAATATGGCCGTCGCGGTTCTGTCCGCCAAGCGCGAAAAATAATGTCCCGGAATTATTTTGCAGCGAACGGCTGTCAATGGAAACGTTGTCGATGGCCACGCCGGGGTGCATTCCTTCGAAACCGGAATGCAGGGCGGGGATCATGTTTTTTATGGGGATGCTCAAGGCTTTAGTTTTTTAGGGTTTCGCCTTGTGTCAAAAACTCGTAATATGGCTACCGATTTTTTATCAAATGTATATATGATTTTATAACTCCAAATTACCAAAAATCGAATTTCGGGGTCGTTAAACACAGGTTCTATTGGGTGTTTTTCCTGAAAAATAATTAATGTCTCTGCCAGGTCATGAATTTTATTGAAAACCAGAGTAGCATTTTGTGGACTGTCTTTGAAAATATATTTATGAATGACTTCTAAATCATTTGAGGCTCTTCTTCTCCAAATAACTCTCATCTCCCTAAAATACGTTGCCTTACTTCCTCACTTGTGTATGTTTCCAGAGTACCTTCTTTAAATTGCTTCAGCGCAGATTTTATATCCGAAATATATTCTTCGTGGGACACGGGGTTGCCTTCCCCATCATAACCAATAACATTCTCTTCATCCAAAATATCGGAAATCTTTCTCAAAAGTTTATCATTGGAAAGATTGAGGATGCGTTGCGCAACATTTATTTTTAGTTTCTCGGACTTCATGATCTGCAAGTTTTACCAAAGATAACGAATATGGAGGAAATTATTATTTTAGGTCACACAATTTAAAACCGCATCGTTTGTACTTCCTTAACCGTTTCCCCGTCCTTATCAAAAAATTCACCTTCAATTACAATAATGTCGCCGTTAAAAACAATGCTTTTTACAAAAGAATTGCCCGGCGAATATGTTTTGTTTTTAAAGGTCACCGATCTCTTTTTCCGTCTCTTCAGGTCGATAGCCGTGGCAGCTATAGCACCGTTATCTTTATATTCCCGATACACAAATTGCCCGGATCTAAGGTTATGATCAATGATCGCCTCAATATCCATAGCATCATCGCGACCGTATTTTGGCAATACCAATACCGCCATGCAGTCAGTGGCGCACCAGTGCTCCATGAAAATATGTGTATCGCTTTCATTCAATAGCTGCGGCATGAAAGAACCGCGGTATTGCAGCACGTTATTGTATTTGTATACCCTTTTCACATCGCCTTTTTCCCATTGTATGTAGGCATCGGTATGGCGTGTGGCATCATCCATCACCAAATACTGTATCTTCCATCCATCGCGGGTAACGGTATCGCGAACATCAAAATAGTTGGTATAACTTGTATCATTTGATGCAATAGGTATAAGTCGTTCGGCGCCTTTAAAGGCGTCGGCATCATAGGTTTTCCCGGAACTATTTTGGTAAAGGCTGCAACCGGCCATCAGCAGTAGCAGTAGAAAAATAAAATATTTCATATCGGTTACAAAGTTTCCTTACTCTGCGAAGTTCCCTCTTCGGGGCTTAGGGGGCTGTGCTGTCGCATCGCCTCAAAATATGCCGCCCTGCTCAGTGGCTCGTATTCTTCGGTCTCGCCCAAAAGCACAAGGTTGTCGTTGTTCGCCTTACGGAAGCTGTAGTTGGCCAAGTTTCCGGTACGGGTGCATACGGCATGGACCTTGGTCACATATTCGGCTGTAGCCATGAGTGCCGGCATCGGGCCAAAGGGATTACCTTTAAAGTCCATATCCAGCCCTGCGACGATAACACGGATGCCATTATTCGCAAGGTCGTTGCAAACCGCCACTATCTCGTCGTCGAAAAACTGTGCCTCGTCAATGCCCACCACGTCACAGCCCTGTGCCAGGATCCGCAACATGGAAGATGAGGTTACCGGAGTTGAGCGGATCTCGTTGGAATCATGCGATACGACCATTTCCTCATGGTAACGGGTATCGATGGATGGCTTGAAGATCTCTGTCTTTTGCCTGGCAAACTGCGCACGTTTCAGCCTGCGTATCAGCTCTTCGGTCTTGCCCGAGAACATCGACCCGCAGATGACCTCTATCCACCCGAATTGTTCTTTATGGTTAACAGTATTTTCGAGAAACATTTTGTATTTTTCTGGCAGTAAAACAGAAACATTTTCTGTTACTTTGTATAAAACAAATTTATTAAAAAAGTAGTGCGCCACTCCTTACAATCCCAAAAGTTATGAAGAAAAAGTTAGAAGCCGAACTCATTAGCATAGCCCACAGAATCCTGAAATTGAAGAACAGGTCGGAGCTCGACCAGCTGCAGGCAGAAACGCTGAATCTGTACGAAAAGATATCGGTGCTGCGCTTTGTGGAGGATAACTTTGCCGATGTGAAGCCAACTATCGGGTATGCTTCGGCGGAAGGGAAGCTGGAGGAGATCTACGGGATCGAGGAAGTGCCGGAAGTGCATGCCAATGAAGTAGAGGCTGCTGAAGATAAGGCACGTGCCGAAAAGAAAAGCCCCCCGACCCCCGAAGGGGGAGAAGCGGAAGGCAACGCCGACCCCACACAAAAAGTAGAGGATTACCAGGCATCGGAAGAGGAGAAAGAGCATACTGAGGAAAAGACCGATGAAGATGTAAAGCAGGATGAACCTGAAGCGGATAAGCAACCTGAAGAAGTTGAGGAGCCTGCCAAAGAAGAAAAGCCTGAAGTAAAGGAGCCTGAAGTAAAAGAAGAAAAGAAAGAGGAAGCTCCCGAAGAGCCGGAGAATAAGGTTGAAGTGGTTAAGCCGGAGGCTGAGGTAAGATCTATGGAAGAAGGCGCTGCTGCCGTGTTTGAAAAAGAGGACGCCGCCACGATAGCCGAAGAAGAAAAAGCCGCCGATGCCGAAGTGGTGACGATCGAGCCGGATGCAAAGGCTGAAACGGAGAAGTCGGACGTAAGTTTTGACTTTGCTTTTGAAAGAACGCCGGCGCCGGAAGAGCCAAAGAAGCAAAAGGAAATATCATTTGAGGATTTCCATGATTATAAAGAACCGGAATTCATAAAGAAGGGCGAGAAAAAAGTTGAGCCACCTAAGTCGGAAGAACCAAAAAAGGAGGAGCCAAAAGCAGAAGCGGACGACTGGCGCAACTGGGAGCCAAATAAGCAGTCACAGGCACAACCACTGGAAGAGAAAAAGGAAGAGCCAAAGGCTGAAGAAGAAGATAACTGGCGCAACTGGGAACCCAAAAGAGATCCGCAGCCCGAAGTACCGAAAGAAGAACCTAAGCAGGAAGCTTCAAAACCCGCGCCGGCGGCAGAGCCTGCTACATCACGCCCCATAAGCGAATCGTTCGGAAAAACGATAACGCTGGGGCTGAACGACCGTATTGCTTTTGAGAAGAACCTTTTCGGGGGCAGTAGTGAAGACCTGAACCGCGTGGTGTCGCAGATCAACACGCAAAACTCATATGATGAAGCCAAAGCTTTTATAGAAGACCTTGTAAAGCCCGATTACAACAACTGGGTGGGTAAGGAAGACTACGAAACGCGCTTTATGGAACTGGTTGAGAAAAGGTTTAGCTAATGTCGAAGCTCTACATCGTCCCAACGCCTATAGGCAACCTCGAGGACATGACCTTCCGTGCCATTAAGGTGCTCAAGGAAGCTGACCTGATCCTGGCCGAGGACACCCGTACCAGCGCCAAGCTGCTCAAGCATTTCGATATTGGTACGCATATGCACAGCCACCACATGCATAATGAGCACAAAACGGTGGAAGGCATCATTCAGCGCATCCAGAACGGCGAGACCATTGCCCTCATATCCGATGCGGGTACACCTGCCATATCCGACCCCGGGTTTTTGCTCACGCGCGCCTGTGTGGAGGCTAACATCCCTGTGGAGTGCCTGCCCGGCGCTACGGCATTCGTGCCTGCACTTGTCAATAGTGGCCTGCCCAACGACAAATTCGTTTTTGAAGGTTTTTTGCCCGACAAAAAAGGCCGGCAGACCCGCTTCCTCGCCCTTGCTGAAGAACCCCGCACCATGATATTCTACGTGTCGCCGCACAAGCTGGTGAAAACATTGGGCGAATTCGTGCAGTACTTTGGCGAAAGCCGCCCCATATCCGTTTCCCGCGAGCTGAGCAAGCTGCATGAGGAAACCGTGCGCGGTACCGCTACTGAAGTGCTGGAACATTTTACGAAGAAAGAGCCTAAGGGGGAGATCGTGGTTATTGTGGGGGGATATGTTGGGGGAAAGAAGAAAAATAATGTAAATAATACCTAGTTAAAAATAATATAATGAAAACAATATCATTTATAAATATGAAGGGCGGTGTAGGTAAAACTACGAGTGTTGTTGAAATAGGAACTATTTTAGCAACTGAACACCACAAAAACATTCTAATTATTGATTTAGATCCTCAAACAAACGCTACATTTTCATTAATGAAGTTGGACGATTGGAATGCTATAAAAGATACTGCAACTATTGCCGATGTATTAGGAATGAATAAAAGTTTTAGTTCAAGAAACAAAGACTACGATATAAATAAGGCAATTATAGAAGACGTCGGTGGTATCGGCGGATTAGATTTAATACCATCGCACTTGGAATTAACATTCTTAGATTTGGATATTGGAGCACAAGCAGGTAGGGAGCATATTCTTTCGAACCAAATTAAAAAATGTAAGAAAGATTACGATTATATTTTAATAGATTGCCCTCCCAATTTAACTGTGGCTCCACAAAATGCGCTTGTAGTTAGTGATTATATAATTGTGCCTGTTGCCCCGGAATTTTATGCGGCTATTGGACTTCCCTTATTAGTCAATAGAGTAAATGATTTAAAGAAAAGATTACCTGGCTGCGATGTCGAATTTCTTGGAGTAATTTTTACTCAAACGAGAAATACAAACGATCATAATCACCATCTTGGAGAAATTAGAACAACATGTGCAAACGACTTAAACATTGAAACATTTGGAACAATTATTCCTTTTACAACTCGTATAAGCGAAGCCGCCAAATATAATAGACCTGCATCATTAGTAAATCCTGGCGCTTCGGGTATTCTAGCATATAGAAATTTAACTCAAGAATTACTGTTGACATTGGAACCAGAAGATGATTTATTATGATTATAGACGAACAAATACAGAAAGCTGAGGAATTGTTAAAAGCAATTTCTATATTAGAAAAAGAAGGTTTAGATACCTCTTCTTTAAAAGTATTTATAAGAAATTTAAAAACTTTTAATAAAATTCAATTTGCAAAATTATCTAACTATAACGAACGTCTTTCTTTACCGCAAAAATTAGAAATTATAAAAACTTTTTTAGAAGATAAAAAAATTTTCCCAACAATAACTGATGTTATCAATTTTGCTAATCAAGAATTACTACTTGATTTTAGAGATCAAAAAGAATCTAGAATTGTGACAATTCGCAGGGTATTAGGCAGAATTGAAAATTCTCCTAATTTGCGAGAAAAGGTTAAGGAAGCAGTTATGAGAATTAGAAATCAGGTTTATCACGATACACAAATAAAAAAGTCTAAAAAAGAAAAAGAAAAGGCAGAATCTTTCGCTCGATGGGCGGAAATTTTAATAAACATATGAAAAATATAATTTTAGACCAAGCAAAGGAAGACATACCTTTATACTTTGAAGATTTTAAAAAATTTTGGGATACATCTATTGGCAATATTAACGAAGACGATTTTTTTCAGGCATATAGAGCTACATTAGTATTTAAAAATTGGAAAGTTAATTTTCATGCTATCAATCTTACTGAATTCGATAACATATTAGATGAATTGTATGAGGATATAAATTCATCATTTTTCCTTGCATTATTTGGACTGTATAGAAGTTCATATTTACATATGAGAAGCAGTATCGAGTTAGGCTTACAATTAATATATTTTATTCACCATCCAATTGAATTTCGAAAGTGGAAAGAAGGTGATTTCGTTATTAAACATGCTGATTTGTCTCAATACATTATTGATCATCCTTTTTTTGAAACTAAAGTTTCAGATTTAATGACCTTAATAACAAAAAATTGGAAGCATTTTTCTAAGAATATACACGGAGAGTCACCGGCCTTCTTTCAGAGTGAAAAACATGTTCGTAAAACCAATACATTTTCTGAAAAAGATTTTAATATTTGGAAGGGTAATTTTTTTAGAAATATTTATAGGATTAATAAGTTATTGATACTGTTTTTTAAAAATGACTTAAATAGATTTCCTCAAAATTCTCGGAATATAATTTTATCATTATTAACTGACGATGATTTACAATTAATTTATCCAACTTAATAAACATTGATTTTTTCCAATGTACCACCTATCCCCCTCCCACCTCCCATTCCTTAACCTATTTTTTGAAAACAGCAAAGAGCGTACGCCCGAATACGTAACGCCGGTAGGCCACATCATTTACAGTGAACTCAATCCGATAAGGGAGCGTGTATATTTAATTATCGACATCAACTCGTTTACTTATGGCAGGGATTTCAGGGCGGAGGCGGAAGTGTTTGCGACCAATGAGGAGGAATTCCGGAAATACCGCGAGGATGAAAAGGCTATTTATAAATACCACCATAACCATTTAGGTGGCGATACGGTACAGATGCTGCAGGACAAGCTTGGGCCTTTGGGCAAAGGCGAAACCTATTTTGTGGAAAGCAACTACCACAGCCATCCCAACCCGATGGAGCACGTTTACAAGCTTAAGGTGGACGATTACATTGCCACGGTTACAGAGTGGTTTACTGCACATCCGTGGGATAAAAGCAGGCTATACGAACTGGGGAATTACCTCGAGAATGACAAGCGCGTCCTGGCACTGTTTAACGGTGGGGTACAAAGAGTGCTGCAATGCATAAACCTGCGCGACTTCAGGAGCTATAGCCTCGGCGAGCCGCGTACCAGCTGGTCGGATAACCAGTGGTTCAATAGATACTATGCATCGTTAAAGGACATGGTGATCCTTTCAGTAACGAATAATAAGTCGCTGCTGCCGGAAGCCCTCAATATGATAAAAGGCTATAAGTACCTCACGGAACTCAACCTGACCGACAACAACCTTGATGCCGTGCCACCGGGACTCGATACGCTGGCCGACCTGAAAAGGGTTGTCCTGAGGCACAACAATTTTATGGATATGGAAGGCTTTTTGAATCTTACACAGATAAAAAAGCTGGACCTGCATGATAACTTCATTACTACGATCCCAGCCGGTATCGCTGCTATGGAGTTACTTGAGATCCTCGACCTTTCGAACAACAAAATTACCAAATTGCCCATTGAGCTTCTGCAACTCAAAAACCTGAAGGTGCTGAACCTCGCCAATAACCCGCTGAGGGAATTGCCGGAGTGGATCGGGCAGTTTACCAGTCTGGAGGAACTGAACCTGATGCAGACGCAACTGGAAATGGTGCCGGAGTCGTTCACAAACCTCAAAGTGAGCGGGACGATCTATCTTAAAAAGAACCCGTTCAAAACCCTACCTGCCGGAATGCTCGACATGGGCAAAGCCATTGACCTGGAAGAGCGTAACATTGCACTATACAACCCGAAAGTAAAGAAGAAATTGGAGAAACTGCCAAGGGGCAACGTAAAAATGAGTGCCGACCTGAACTTTAAGCTTATGGTCGTGCAGCGCCTGATGTATGAGGACGAAGTGCTTCTTCCGAAATTCGACGTATATGAATTTGCCGAAAACTACAAAGGCCGCAAGATCGACCTTAACGAGATCAGCTATGAGATGATCCCCGAGGTGAAGGCGTGGTTCGAGGATTTGGACATTCCGCTGGAACTGCTTTGGGACATTAAGGAACTCAGGGCTTCGGGCGGTGATGAGGTCTATCACCAGCTGATCCCGCACTGGGATGGTGAGGATGATGTGTATGATGTCGTTTCGGCCGAAGATGTAAAATACTTTCCCAACCTTAAGAAGATCACCCTGATGGGGAACAACAAAGAGGTAGTGAAGTTTTTGCGCGGGCTGAAGATGAAAGTATCATTTGAGTAAATCCTGATCATTCGATCTCCACAACTTCCTTATAAGGATATTGATACACCCGGAATTCCATGTCAGCTTGGGGGTACAGCTTTTCCCATTTCTTTTTGAACCTTCTGTAGTACCAGTATTCCGGATAGGGGAGCAGGTGCATTTCATCTGAACAAATAGCATAAAGCGGAAGCCTTGCCTGCCCGTCAGTACACGTTTTGTATGGGTTCGATCCCGTAAGATACTTTTTGAGCTGTGGCACCGCACTTGGATTTTTTATACATGCATCCATGAATTTCATGTTTCCGGAGTACATGCTGGCCGATAGCTTTTTATCCCAATATCCCGCTAAGTGCAGCGAAGGCAAGATCCCCCAAAACAGGAGGATAGCAAGGTTGGGGCCCCTCAACACCGATCGTAAGGAAAAGCTATGGCTGTCACGATAATAATAAAGGGCCAGGATGAGCATCATGAATATATTCCACGGCAACACTATCCTGTTCTTGCTTATTCCTGCCGCACTTAGCATGAAAAGCAGCAGCACATGCATAACTATGAGTAGGAATAATGGAACCTTTTTGTTCTTTGCCGTAAGTAGCAGCACGCCCGCCAGGGTTTCTACGACAGGCATGATAAGCCCAATGTAATGCAGGTTCCAGTGTGCGATGTCTGCCCTCGACAGGCCGATGATCCTGCGTAATATCAGCTGTTCCCAAACCACGAATAGGTATCCGCCGTTAAATTTATGGATGCCACTGTAAATGTAAATGCAGCCCATGACAAAGATTATGGCGCTGAACAGGGCGGCCGGTTTGTTGCGGTTGATGATAAATATGGTCAGGAAAAAAAGGCACTGGTATTCCCAGGGCTGCCAGCGTACAACATCCAGCAGGCAGGAAAATAATATTACCGCGAACAGGGTGGCCATCAGCCACAGTTTGCGCGGAAAGATAAATAATAGTACCAGCACCATCAATGACAGGAAAAAACTAATGGAATGCGCAAGGGGCGGGAGCTTATCCAAAAAATCGAAAGGCGGGACAACCGGGTACAGCCTTCCATCGCTAAGCCATGCCTTGTAGCTGAATAGTTTGGTGATGATCCAGAACAGGCAGGTGATGCGGATGAGAAGTGTTCGTGTGTCCTTCATAAAAATGAGATTGCTTTCCAAATGTATGAAATATCTTTAACGGAATTGTCTTTAAACTATAAGCCGATATATCCCACCAATGCTTATTTTTGAAAATTCAAACTTCATTATGCGCTGGACCCTCAAACCGTCACCATCTCCCGAAAAAGTACAACACCTGGCCTATGCCTTAAAGGTAGATGATGTAATTGCATCGTTATTGATACAACGCGGTGTGGAGACATTTGAGCAGGCCAGAAGCTTCTTTCGTCCGTCACTTGACGACCTGCACGACCCATTCCTGATGAAGGACATGGACAGGGCTGTGGAGCGTATTGAGGCGGCTATTGCCAAAGGAGAAAATATACTTGTATTTGGCGATTATGATGTGGATGGTACCACGGCGGTTTCGCTTGTATCGTCTTATTTGAGGTCCTGTTATCCTAATGTTGCGACCTATATCCCCGACCGCTATAAGGAAGGCTATGGCGTTTCCTTTGCCGGAATAGATTATGCCGACGATAACGGCTGTACCCTGATCATTGCGCTCGACTGCGGCATAAAGTCTGTTGATAAGGTGGCCTACGCCAAAGACAAAGGCATTGACTTCATCATTTGCGATCACCATCGCCCCGGCGACGTACTGCCGGAAGCTGTAGCTGTGCTCGACCCGAAGCGGGAGGACTGTACTTATCCGTATGACGAGCTGTGTGGCTGTGGCGTGGGCTTTAAGCTGGTGCAGGCTCTTGCAGGCAGGCGCGGGCTAACCATTACCGATCTGATGCCGTACCTCGATCTGGTGGCTACGGCCATAGCGGCCGACATCGTGCCCATAACGGGAGAGAACCGTGTGCTGGCAAAATTCGGATTGGATGTTATCAATGCATCTCCAAGGCCGGGAATAAAAGCCCTCATCCAAAACCTGAAGCGGCAGGTGCTTACCATAAGCGATGTGGTTTTTGTTATCGCGCCGCGCATCAATGCCGCCGGACGTATAAAGCATGGTAATTATGCTGTTGAACTTCTTACAGAATTTGACCTGACGCAGGCAGAGGAGTTCGCCGCGCAGATAGAATCGCTGAATGCTGACCGCAAGGACCTCGATAAACAGATCACAATAGAGGCGCTGATGCAGATAGATGAGAACAGCGACCATGATAAGTTCACTACAGTCGTATATCAGGAAAACTGGCATAAGGGCGTGATAGGCATTGTGGCATCGCGACTGACAGAAACCTACTACCGTCCCACACTGGTGTTCACCAAAAGCGGCGACAGGCTGGCGGCTTCTGCCCGGTCGGTCAAGGATTTCGATATTTATAACGCCCTTGAGGCCTGCGCCGAACATTTAGAGCAGTTTGGCGGGCATATGTATGCCGCAGGACTTACGCTATTGGAAGAGCAATACCCCTTGTTCCGCGATAAGTTTGAGCAGGTGGTGTCCGAAACTATCGATCCGGAACTGCTTACCCCCGAAATAAGCATTGACGCGGAAATAGACCTTACCGACATTACACCAAAGTTCTTCCGCCTGATAAAACAGTTCGAGCCGTTCGGGCCGGGCAACATGACCCCTGTTTTCATTACCCGGAATTTAAAGGACACCGGCTTTGGTAAACCCATCGGCAGTGATGAGAGCCACCTCCGGCTGTTCGTGCGCCAGGAAGGATCGGAGGGATTTGGTGCCATTGGCTTTGGCCTTGCATCAAAAATGGAACTGGCTTGTGGCGGCGGGACTTTTGAAGCAGCCTATTCGATCGATGAAAATGTGTGGAACGGGCAGGCAAGTTTGCAATTGAGGCTAAGGGACATTAGGTGTGAAGGGTAATTCTAATTTGCAAATGACAAATTCAAAATTGTAAATGTATAGCGTTAAACCGCTGTTTTAAGATCTGGTATGCCGCTCTACGGGCTTGATCATAATGCACTAAAAAAAGGTACCATCTATTTAGAATGGTTTTAAATAAATAATTATTTTTGTTCAAAACCAAGAGCGATGAGGGAAGTTGAGCAGATCTATTATAATGAATTTGGTGTCGCATTCCATTGGAAGAAGAACGATGTGGTACTGAAGGAAAAAGTGCAGTTGGTGTTTAAGGAGACCGGGTTGTATTTTTCCCATCGTGAGATACGGGACTTTGCACTGATCATTGGCGAAACACTCGACGAACTGGAAGGTTGTGCCGGGTGCCGAAGAAGCTGCCAAAGATCCCTGCTTAAAACCCCATTACAGCAAATAAACCTCGCTGTGACCAGAAGCGAATTGAAACAAATTAAAGACCTTGTAGAGGGAACGCTTTTTAAGATGGGGCTGTACGACTATCTCGAAAATGAAGGGAGGAATTAGGATCTGTTCCGGGTCTTAATATTCTTTAAGCTCAAACTTCTCCCCATCAAAGACCCCATATGTAAAGTAGCCTATCCAGTCACCGAGGTTGATGTAGGACGAATTTTCGCCTACCTTAATTACCATGGGCAGGTGGCGGTGGCCAAACACAAAGTAGTCGTAATGCTTCGACTCCAGTTTGCGCTTTGAATAGAGTACCAGCCACTCATTATCCTCACCAAGGAATTTCACATCTGCCTCCCCGGATATTAGCTTGTTCTTAACAGAAAGGTATTGTGCGAGCTTGACGCCAATGTCCGGGTGGAGCCATCGGTACAGCCATTTGGAGAACGGGTTGGTAAATACCTTTTTCATCCGTTTATATCCCTTGTCCCCGGGTCCCAGCCCGTCGCCATGCCCTATGAGGAACACCTTATTATTATAGGTGAATTCTTTGGGCTTGTGATATACCGGAATGTTAAGCTCTTTTTCGAAGTAGTCGCCCATCCACAGATCATGGTTGCCGGTAAAGAAATGGATCTCGATACCGCTGTCGCGCAGTTCGGCCAGTTTGCCCAGTACCCGTACGAATCCGCGGGGTACAACGGTCTTATATTCGAACCAGAAATCGAACAGGTCGCCCAGTAAGAACAGGGTGTGCGCATCATATTTTATTTCGTCAAGCCACTTTACGAATTTTTGTTCCCGCGGAAAACTCTCTTCGGGTGTAGGGGCACCAAAATGCTGGTCTGAAGCAAAATATATCCTGATTCGATTTTCCATACGCAAAGGTCAATAATTCTGTCAAATATAGCGAGAGTATTGCGGAATTAACAATTTTGTTGGATTATTTGCGGATTGTTGCGGGAGTTTTACATTCATAACAAATACAATTAATTTTGTTTTTTTTAAATAAATGATAGATAATCTTTAACATATTAAGTTATAAGTTAAATTTTTTGTTTATTTTCGAGAACTTAAACATAAACTACTAAATATAATTCTATGAAAAAAATTACCCTATTATTTTTCATGTCGTTGCTTTCCTGGTGTGGCTACTCCCAGCTCACATTGGAAACGTTTGAAAGTAACGGTAACCTCCTCCCTGTAGGTTGGTCCAAGATCAACGTCTCGGGGCTCGGCCAGGAATGGAATGTGGTAAACCACAATGCCGTCCAGTCGCCTGCCTATGGCGGGTCCGGTAAAGTGGCCTTTATCAACAGGGAGAATGTGACTGTCGGCACAGCCGAGGACTGGCTCGTGACCAAGCAATTCTTGGTGCCTGCCAACGGACAGCTGCGTTTCCAGTCACGACTTACCATAGCAGGTGATAATGGAAGTACTTACAGACTGATGATCCATACGGGGAATACTCCTGGGGATCCTTCCGCTTATACACCGATCGTGCCTACAATGGGTGAGCTTGACATTAACCCTGACCCGTTCCAGACAGACTATCTTGAAAAGGTATTCAACCTTCCTGCATCCAGCTTTGGGCAGCAGGCATACATTGCCTTTGTGATGAACGGTGACTTTTATGATCGCTGGCTTGTTGATAACGTAATGGTCGCTGCGCAGTGTCTTGACCCTACGACATTGGCTGTGAACAGTGTGGGCCTTAACCAGGCAGTGCTTAACTGGGCGAACCCGGGTGGTGCTACTGAGTGGGATATTGATATCGTAGGAGCGCTTCAGGCGCCTACCCAGGTGGGTATATCGTATACAGGCATTCCTCCTTATACGGCTACTACTGACAGCGCGGGCAACCCGCTTCAGCCAAATACTGACTATAAGTACTATGTAAGGGCCGATTGTGGCGGAGGCAATACCGGTAACTGGGTAGGGCCATTCTATTTTAGTACAGTAGCTCTTGGCGAAAGCTGTACGGCTCCGATCGTTATTACGACACCTTCTTACTCTACTACAGATAACACAGGGAACTATGGTGACACGGTAGATGGATCTCCCGGTGGAGCTGCAGGTTGTGGTACTGCCAACCAGTACCTTAACGGTAATGACGTTTTCTACTCCTATACTGCTGCCACTACAGGTGTTATCAGTATCAATGTAACGAACAACGGTGCCTATTCAGGTGTGTTCGTATATAATAGCTGTACCAATGTGGGTGTAAGCTGTGCGGGTGGTGCTGTAACAGGCTTTACTCCGGCACCACTTGCGATCCCAACATTCGCAGTTACTGCAGGCCAGACCTATATTATTGTTATTTCTACATGGGCTACACCTCAGACAACGCCGTATACATTAGTGATACAGCCTGTGAACTGTGCGCCTCCTGTAGGTTTGCCATCAGTAGGCGGGCTGACATCGGCGCAGCTTTCATGGACTAACCCAAGTGGTGCTACCTCATGGCAGGTAGTAGTCCAGGATCCGGGCGACGGAATGCCGGCCGGAGCAGGTACAACTGTGAGTACAAATACGAACTATGTTACAACTGCAGAGTTTGACGGTACTGCATTGGTCGCATCTACTCCTTATGAATATTATGTAAGGGCAGATTGTGGTAACGGTACATTTAGTGCGTGGGCAGGTCCTTACGCGTTCAATACTACCCTTTGTGAGTCTAACGATCAGTGTAACTACACATTTATAATGACTGACTCATTTGGCGACGGCTGGAACGGCAATACCATGACGGTATCGCAAAACGGCATTGCTGTTGCTACTATCGGTTCAACATTTACTACAGGTGTTGGCCCTGTTTCGGTTACGGTCCCTATATGCGATGACCTTCCGCTTTCGCTATTCTGGAACGCGGGTGGTAACTTTGCCGGCGAAGTAGGCGTATCTATCCAAAATAACTTTGGACAGACAATTTATACAAAACCTGCCGGAACTGGAGCGCAAAACTCATCGCTTTTCACAGGCCTTATCGATTGTGATACCCCTGCGTGTCTTCCTCCTGACGGACTTGGTGTATCCAATATCTCAACAACTTCCGTTACTCTTAACTGGGCTGGCCCTAACACGGGTAACTGGGATTATTATGTTGTGACCGCAGGAAGTCCGGCGCCTACATCATCTACAACAGGTGTTAATACGACCACAAAACCGGTTAACGTAACTACCGGACTTGTTGCCGGCACCAACTATGTATATTATGTAAGGATCGTGTGCGACGGCTCGACCAACAGTACATGGGCGGGTCCATTCCCGTTCACAACAGCAGTTTGTCCGCTGGCACAACAGTGTAACTACAGCTTTGTAATGACAGATTCATGGGGTGATGGCTGGAACGGTAACACAATGACCATAACACAGAACGGCGCGACAGTTGCAACTATCGGTTCTTCGTTCACTACAGGCCAGGGCCCAATAACAGTTAACGTGGCTATGTGTAATGGCCAGCCGTTCGAATTGTTCTGGAATGCAGGCGGTAACTTCCCGGGTGAGGTAGGTGTGTCTATCGTAAACGGCTTTAGCCAGACAATATTCACCAAGCCTTCGGGTACCGGTGCGCAGAATAGTGTGCTGTATTCAGGAACAATTGATTGTGATAATCCACTGTGTCTTCCTCCGACCGGCCTTACGGCTTATGATTTTGAAGTAGATTCAGCCATGTTGAATTGGGATGGACCGAATACAGGTAACTGGGAAGTGTATGTAGTACCTGCAAATGACCCGGCACCAACGGCAACTTCTACAGGTATTGTTACTACTACAAAACCAATTGAGGTACCACTGCCAACACCAGGTATCAACTATGACTACTATGTGAGGGTAATTTGCGACGCGTCTACAAACAGTACATGGGCAGGTCCTTTCGAATTCCACAGCCTTGTGTGTGAGGAAGCCGACCAGTGTAATTATGTGTTTGAAATGGTCGACTCTTTCGGCGACGGCTGGAACGGTAACACGATGACAGTTCTCCAAAATGGAGTGCCCGTAGGTACATTTGGTTCTACCTTTACAACAGGAACATCTCAAACTGTTGAGGTACCGCTTTGTCCTGGTGTAGGTTTCGAACTACAATGGAATGTCGGTGGTAACTTTGCTAATGAGGTAGGAGTTGTTGTGTATACTCCATTTGAAGAAGATCTTTACACCAAGCTTCCGGGCCAGGGAGCTCAGGGTACTATACTATATGAGAACGATGAGGCAGACTGTACACCTCCGCCATGTCCTAAGCCACAGGATCTTTTCGTAGATGCACTATCGCTTACTACAGCCGATCTTAACTGGACTGAAATGGGAAGTGCCACTACATGGGAAGTTTACGTTGTGCCGATCAACTCTCCGGCACCACAGCCTACAGATTCAGGCTTATCAACTACCACTATGCCGCATATAGCTACTGAGACTGTTACAGGTGTTGACCTTACTTCAGGAACTACTTATGAGTTCTATGTACGTGCGATCTGTGGTGGCACTGATGGGAATAGTAACTGGTCAGGCCCAATTATATTTACTACACTTATCGAGAATGACGACTGTGACGGCGCGATAAGCGTAGGAACTAATCCTGGTATTGATTGTGACGTGTTCGCATCGGGTACGGTAACAGGCGCAACAGGATCATCACAGGCACAGACCTGTTATATTTGGGGTGATATTGAATTTGACGTTTGGTATTCATTCGAAGCTACATCAACTACACATGCTGTTAACATAAACAACATGATCGGTGCAACCTTCCAGACAGTGATCTACGAAGGTGCTGATTGTGGTACGCTTAACCAACTCGCTTGTGGTAACAACAGCCAGACCATTACAGGTTTGACGCTTGGTGAGACATATTATGTAAGGGTATATACCACATGGCTACCTGATCCAACAGATGTTACAAGCTTCGAAATATGCATCAACACGCCTCCGCCACCGATCTTGGTGACTCAGGATGAGTATACTATCGAAGAACTTGTACAAGATGTACTTATAGGTTCTGATTGTGCACAGATATCCAACATATTGTCAAGCACAGGTACTGACTTTGGAATGTCGAACGGTATTGGCTACTTTTCGCAGAATGGCTCTGAATTCCCGATGGAAGCAGGTATCGTTCTTGTGAGTGGAGACGCGGCCCTTGCTCCGGGACCAAACCAGTTCCCTGCCGGACAAAGTAATAACTGGCCGGGATGGGATGGCGACACAGACCTTGAGACTATAGTGAACTTGCCTCCGGGTAATACGAACGATGCTACATGGATATCGTTTGACTTTGTGTCAATGACAGACGAGCTGAACTTCAACTTCCTGTTCGCATCGGAAGAATATAATATGGGTGGTTTCGAATGTAACTTCTCAGACTCGTTCGCCTTCATATTGACAGATAACGAGGATCCGTTGGCTGCGCCTATTAACCTTGCGGTGCTTCCGAATACGAGCATTCCTATCCTTGTGACCAACATTCACCCGGATAACGGAGTATGTCCTGCGATCAATGAGGAGTATTTTGGGCAGTACAACAACACATCGTTTGACCCGATCAACTTTAATGGGCAAACCATTGTGTTGACCGCAACAGGTCCGGTACAGGTAAACCACTCTTACAATATCAAACTGGTTATTGCCAACGCCTCTGATAACGCTTATAACTCGGCAGTATTCCTTCAGGCAGGCAGCTTCGACATCGGTGAGCCGGATCTTGGTGAACCATCGCTTGTGTCAGATGGTAATGCAGTCTGTGCCGGCGGCGAAAGGCTTTTGGACACAGGTCTGAGTGCAGATGACTTTGAATTTGTATGGTCCGATGAAAATGGTGTTATACCTAATGAAACTGGGCCTACCTATCTTGTAACAGAATCCGGTGAATATACTGTTGAGGCAACATTTATTGGCACAACATGTGCAACTGAGGCAACTATAGTCATTGAATTCTATGATCCGGTTGTAGATGTTACCAATAATCCGGAAAACCTTACAGATTGCAATGCAAGTGGTTTCGGAACTTTTGATCTAACGCAAAACACAGCTACAATTCTCGATGGTATTGCAGGCGACTATACAGTTACTTACCATACAACTGAAGATTTGGCAGATGATGGTGACCAGCCGATCATAACAAACGTGACGTCTTATGCGAACACCACTCAGTTTGAACAAACAATATGGGTAAGGATCTATAATAATGAGACCGACTGTTATGGTGTGAAATCATTTACAATAAACGTTCAGGACCTTACGCCGGAATTCACGATCACACCGGAGTTTGCGATATGCGAAGGCACGAATGGTACGATAACGGTAACACCGACGAATTATGACGATGCAGATGTGACTTATACATGGACATACAATGGAGGGCCATTTGCAGGTACTACAAATACCATTACTGTAACCGAAGCAGGTGACTATGGAGTTACCATAGACAATACAGGATGTTCTGCAACTGCGACTGTAGCTGTAGGTGTTATACCAACTCCTGTAGCTGACGATCCTGCTGATGTTACATCTTGCGACAGCTATGTGCTTCCTGCACTTAACGCTAACAATAACTACTATACCGGTCCGAACGGTACAGGAACGATGCTGAATGCCGGTGAAACGATCACTGCTACACAGGATGTGTACGTATACACTGTTACAGGTACTGTACCAAACTGTAGTGCAGAAAATGTATTTACGGTAACTATCGTACCTAGTCCTGTAGCAGTAACTCCTGGTGACCAGTTTGCTTGTGACAGCTATGTTCTTCCTGCGCTTACAGCCGGTAATTATTTTACTGCTGCCGGAGGTACAGGTACTCAGCTGAATGCGGATGATGTGATAACATCTACCCAAACGATCTTTGTTTATGTAGAAAGCGGTTCAACACCAAACTGTACAGATGAAGAAAGCTTTGTAGTGACCATTACGCCTACACCTGTAGCCGATGATCCTGCTGATGTTACATCTTGCGACAGCTATGTGCTTCCTGCGCTTAGTGCGGGCAATAACTACTACACAGGTGCTAACGGAACGGGAACAATGCTAAGTGCCGGCGAAAGTATTACCGGGACTCAGGATATCCACATATTCGTACAAAGCGGTACAACGCCAAACTGTACAGACGACAATGTATTTACAGTAACCATCGTGCCAAGTCCTGTGGTTGTAACGCCGGGTAACCAGTCTGCTTGCGACAGTTATGTTCTTCCTGCACTTGCGGTAGGTAATTACTTTACAGGTCCTGCAGGTACAGGTACGCAGCTAAATGCTGGCGAATCGGTTGCTAGTAGTCAAACAATTTATGTATATGCACAGAGTGGTTCTACACCTAACTGTACAGATGAAGAAACTTTTGATGTGACGATAATCACTTCTCCTGTGGCTGATGCTCCTGGTGATGTGTCGTCATGCGACAGCTATGTACTTCCATCGCTCGGTGTTGGTAGCTACTATACAGGTCCGGGCGGAACAGGCACACAGCTTGTAGCAGGATCTTCGGTTTCAACGTCTCAGACAATTTATGTATATGCACAGAGTGGTACATCGCCAAACTGTACTGATGAGAATAGCTTTGAAGTAAGCATTATCCAAACACCTTCAATTGCGATCACCGAAGGATGTGATGAAAATAATGTATATGTTCTTGAAGCGATCTTTACAGATGAGGTCAATACTCCTGATAACACAACATTTGAATGGACCGATGCTTCGGGTGCATCTTTAGGCACAGGTTCTTCTATCGTGATCAACCAGGGTGGTACTTATTATGTAACTGTAACGCCAAATGGAGGGGCTGACTGTTCGGTTCCGGGCCAGATCAATGTTGTAGACACAACTTGTGATGTGCAGCGCGGTATATCGCCAAACGGTGATGATAAGAATGAAAGCTTCGACCTTACAGCGCTTGACGTGAGGAAACTGAGCATCTTTAACCGTTACGGAGCAGAGGTTTACAGCTTTAATGGAGCCTACACTGACCAATGGGAAGGTCAATCTGCAGGCGGCGACGAGCTTCCTACAGGAACCTACTTCTATATGATCGAACGTGCTAACGGCGAAAGCAGGACCGGCTGGGTTTATATAAACAGGGCTAACTAACAAATAATTGGGCAACTCCCCCGCTAAAGTGCGGGGGAGGGGTGTCCCAGCCCCTAACCTAAATTAAAAGAACACACATGAAGAAACTATACCTTGCAGCATTTTTGGCTCTTGGTGGGTTATCTGAGATGAACGCTCAGCAGGACCCGCATTACACGCAGTACATGTACAACATGAATGTGATCAACCCGGCGTACGCCGGTTCTAAGGAGAACCTTGCCTTCGGACTTTTGTACCGCAAGCAGTGGGTCGACATCCAGGATTCCCCGAGCACGGGTACCTTTTCGGGCCACAGCCCTGTAGGGAAGAACGTAGGATTAGGTCTATCGGCTATCGTCGATGAGATCGGCCCTGTACAGGAGACCAACCTGTATGCCGACTTCTCCTACACCCTTCGCCTTGGGGGAGAGCACAGGCTTGCCCTGGGCTTAAAAGCGGGCCTTACCTTCCACGACGTAGGCCTGTATGATGACATCGGCAACGGCTATGTACCGGACCCGGG